>Ga0255753_1002780_pt1 | contig 18846 bp, 19 predicted proteins | sample 041ome_10_FD_179953 | JGI IMG/M metagenome (GOLD analysis project Ga0255753, IMG submission 179953) | Coastal salt marsh microbial communities from the Groves Creek Marsh, Skidaway Island, Georgia - 041412US metaG (version 2) | ecosystem: Environmental > Aquatic > Marine > Intertidal zone > Salt...
ATCAGTGTCATCAATGAACCAACTTTTTCAGGACATCCGTCAAGCGCACGAAGACATTGAATCTTCTGTCAAGCGCACGCAGTTCGTTAAATCGACAACGTTATCAGGTTTGCTCTCTTGCCAGGTTTTTTTGAAATTTGAAAATCACCAATTTACCGCGTCATTCAAAGAGAGGGGTGCGTTAAACCGAATCTTAAAAATGAGCGCGGAGGAGCGAACTAAGGGGGTTATTGCCGCGTCTGCGGGGAATCATGCTCAAGGATTAGCCTATCACGCTAACCAGCATGGAATTCGATCAGTTATTGTTATGCCACGTATTGCTCCACAGGTGAAAGTGACTCATACGAGAGCTCTAGGCGCAGAAGTCGTGCTTTTTGGAGATAATTTTGATGAGGCTTATGAGCATGCGTTGTTACTTGCCGAAAAGATGGGGCTGATATTCGTCCATCCCTATGATGATGAGAAGGTCATCGCAGGGCAAGGGACTATAGCGATAGAAATGTTAGAGGATATTCCCAATTTGGATGCTATTTTAGTTCCGATTGGTGGTGGAGGACTCATATCAGGTGTTGCCACTGCGGCCAAGTCAATCAATCCAGAGATTAAGGTTTATGGAGTTGAGTCGGCGTGCTTCAATTCTATGTATGCGCATATCAAAGGTGTAGCTCCTAGTTTTGGTTCTGTCACGATTGCAGATGGTATAGCTGTAAAAGAGCCAGGGAAACTGACGTCTAAAATTGTCTCTGAACTTGTAGATGATATTTTTTTGGTTGACGAGGATGAGATAGAAGAGGCCATGCTCTTACTGCTAGAGATCGAGAAAACCCTAGTGGAAGGGGCTGGAGCCATTGGGTTAGCAGCGCTTAAAAAGCAAGCAGAATTATTTCAAAATAAAAATATCGGACTAATTTTGTGTGGCGGGAATGTGGATCCTCTGACATTAACGGCCATTATTGATCGAGGTATGGTTAAGGCTGGTCGTTTGGCGCGGTTGAACGTGCAGATTACAGACATGCCTGGTTCGCTCTCAGCCGTCTCTAGAATCTTTGGAGAATGTCACGCTAACATCGATGAGGTTCACCATCAACGGACGTTCACGACCTTGCCAATACAAAGTACTGAAGTGGCCTTTTCCATTAAGACCCGAGATCATCAGCACATTGAGGATATTATTCGAGTGTTAGGTGAGAATGGTTATATGGTTACGAATCTAGCTCATCAAGCTTCGCTCAACAAAGTCTAGTCGATCTTGGCCCCAATATAGTTCTCCATCAACAATGTAAGTTGGTACGCCAAAAACACCAGCGTCAATTGCGTGTTGGGTGTTTTTTTCTAAGTTTTTCGATGTTTGGTCGTCGCTGGCTAATTCCAGTAAAACGTCACTATCAAGGTCGCATGATTCGATTGATTTTTTAACTTCGTTGGTTAATCCCATGTTTCGGTCATCTACCCAGCAGCCTTTCATTAGACGCAAAGTAAGTTCCATCGCTTTTTGTACTCCATACTCATTTACAGTCGCAACGACTACTAGAGACGCTAGGACTGGATTGTATGGGAAATGTGCGGGCTCAATGATGATCGGAGATCCCAGGAATGATTTCCATCGTTTTAATTCTGCCAGTCTATATTTTTGACGTTGTATGGGACGTTGTGCTACCGGTACGCCACCTGTAGCAGCAAACAGCTTCACAGGGTCAATCGGAATAACATTGACAGTCGCATTAAATTTGTCGATTAATGCTTGGAGAGGTTCGTGTCCTAGGTAGGCCCAAGGTGACATTGGGGATAAGAAGTAATCAACGGTTTTTGACATGAGCAACCCACAGTTATAAATACATACGTTCATTGTATCGTAACAGTTCGTGTTGGGCGGCTCCGTAGCTTCGAAATATCCGTTATAGTTGCTACGTATATAGTTGTCGTGACTATTATTGTTATAATTATAGTTGTTTAGACAATTAATTAAAGTAAAATGGGTCAAAACCAAGGAGGACATCATTTTGTTCCGCGAAGATCTCTCGAGAAATTTTGGAATTATTTTGCATGACGTAGCTAGATTGTTGCGTCTGAGCTATGACCGGCGAATGAGAGCGCTTGGGCTCACGCGATCGCAGTGGTGGGTTTTGACTCACTTGTATCGCAATGACGGAGTCACGCAGTCGGAGTTAGCTCAGGTTCTTGAGATAGATAAACCATCTTTAGGACGGCTGCTCGACCGAATGGAGACTAGTGGGTGGGTGACCCGAGAAGAAGATGCAAAAGATCGCAGGGCTAAGAGAGTATTGCTTACCCAAGAGGTTGGACCTGCAATGAAGAAGATGCGAGCGGCAGCTGCCGAAACTAGAAAAGAAGCGTTGTTTGAAATTTCTGAACGTGAGCAAGAACAGTTTGTAGATACCTTGTTGAAACTCAAAGCTAATTTAGCTTCATTAGAAAATCGAACATTTTGTGAAGAAAGTTCATTAGAAAAAACTACGGAGTCTCTTGGACAATGAAAATGCCGGAAAAAAATATCTATACCGCCTTATTGTGGGTCGTGCGTTTCTTTTTTATTGTTTTATTGCCAATTTTTGCGGCAACGACGGGACTTTATTTATATTCTCATGGTGGAGCCATCGTCGAAACAGAGAACGCGTACGTGAAAGCCGACATCGTAATAGTGAGTCCTGAGGTTTCAGCGAGAGTGACCAACGTAGAAGTTGTGGATAATCAGTACGTGGAAAAAGGTGTACTCCTCTTTGGCATGGAGCACGCAGGCTATGTCGTAGAGAAACAGCGTGCTAGCGCACAAATGGCGATGGTTCGCACCGATGTAGCGTCATTGAAAGCTGAGTACCAAGCTGCTCAGATTGAAAAGGAAGAGGTGAGATCAATCATCGCATTCCATAAAAAACAGCTCGAAAGGCAACAAACGCTTCGTGAACATGGGATGGGACGAGCCGATCAATATGATGAGGCATCGCATAGGTTGGATTTAGCTAAAGCTCGTTTGATGACTCTTGATGAGAAAGCTAAGAAGGTGCTCGCAGGATTGTTGGGAGATGCGCGCCTAGACCCTGAGCGACATCCTAAATATCTTGAGGCAAAGGCTAGTTTTGATAGAGCTGAGTTAGGAATCAAAGATTCATTTGTCTACGCACCTGTCAGTGGCATCGTTAGTAATATGAAATTGCAGGCAGGGGAATATGTTAATCGTGGTACGTCCATCTTTAGCATTATTGCAAGTGATCGCTTATGGATAGAGGCTAATTATAAGGAGACCCAATTAACTTGGATGGAAGTAGGGCAGGAAGTCGATATCAGCGTTGATGCATATCCGGACTTTAAATGGACTGGTTCCGTTACCGCGATTGCTCCTGCTACGGGCGCTGAATTTGCAATTCTTCCACCGCAAAATGCAACAGGTAATTGGGTTAAAGTCGTTCAACGTCTACCGGTCCATATCGGTGTTAATCAGCCAGAGGGATTTCCGCCTCTTCGAGCGGGGATGACAGTTACAGTGGGTGTAAGTACTGGTGTCAGTAGGGGATTACCTGGCCCAATAGACCAACTTGTTACACAAGGATGGCTGCCTGCATTTTTTAAACCTTAATTGCAAATTGCACTTTAAGTGAACCTGATTTCCTGACTTAATGGCACAAGCTCAACACAACGCAAGTCAAGGGGCTGAGCATCCATATTTGATCAGCGCGTCGGTCGTACTCGCTTCATTGTTGTATTCCATCGACTGGACGATAGCAGTGGTTGCTTTGCCGCATATGCAGGGTGCATTTTCCGCTACTCAGGATCAAATCAGTTGGGTAATAACCTCTTATATCGTAGCCTCTGCAATTATGATTCCAATGGCGGGATGGCTGAGTAACCGGTTTGGTCGAAAGAGAATTTATGTTCTGGCTGTGGCTGGTTTTACATTATCGTCAATCGTTTGCGGCTCCGTTAGTACATTGACCTTTGAGGTAATTGCTCGTGTCGCACAAGGAATGTGCGGGGCATTTCTAGTGCCTTTGTCCTTAGCCATTATGCTGGATGCTTTCCCAGAAGAGGAACATCCGAAGGCTATGGCCATCTGGGGTATCGGGTGGGCGGGATCTTTCATCGGACCCATACTTGGGGGAGTACTCACTGAGTACTTGTCTTGGCGGTATATATTTTTCATTAACATTCCTTTTGGAATAGTCGCATTGATTGGTTGTTTATTATTTCTGCCTAAAGATGTACCAAGCAAAATAAAAGAACAACTAGATTGGTTTGGATTTCTGACCTTGGCAATTGGGATCGCGTCACTTCAAATGATGCTTGATAGAGGGCAACGACTAGACTGGTTCAATTCGGGAGAGATTATTTTTGAGGGTTGTCTTGCTTTGATCGCTCTTTACATGTTTAACGCGCATGTAATGACTAAAAAAAATCCATTTTTAGATCCTAAGTTGTTCCTAGAGAGAAATTTTTTCTTAGCATTAATTTTAGTTGCTTTTTACGGTTTGTTAACTGTGCCACCAATGGTCTTGCTTCCAGCTTTTCTTGAAGGTCTGATTGGATACGAGATTGTTGATGTTGGAATTCTCCAGTCGTCGAGGGGACTCGGCGTGTTATTGGCTATGTTTCTTAGTAATAAGATAGCGGGAATCATTAACGTGAAAGTTCAAATAGCCTTTGGACTCGCTTGTTTAGGCGTGTCCTCGCTTACCATCGCATTTTGGACAAGTGACGTTGGTGTATGGCCAATCTTATGGACTGGTTTCGTAAGTGGTATTGGATCAGGTATTTTGATGGTGCCTGCACAGATGGTCGCTTTCTCTCGAGTGATTGCCGCCAAACGAAATGAGGGGGCAGCTGTTTTCAATTTGGTTAGGACAATGTTTAGTAGCGTTGGCGTTTCAGTGATATTGGCAATATTCATTTATGCGGGTGCTACTGGGAGAACCGAGCTCGTGGAGCATGTTAATGTCTTTAATGACGCGTTGATTAACGCACCAGTTTCTGGCGAGGGATATAATCTAGAGACTTCTAAGTCGCTGGCAATGCTGGAGAACGAAGTTGATCGGCAAGCTCAATTGCAGGGCTATATTGCTAGTTTTTTTGTGCTGGCAATAGCCTCGTTCATGGCAATACCTATTGTATTCTTGATACGCAGAGTGGACGTCAAAAAGCGCAGTAAAGTAAAGAAGTCAAAAGAAGTGCGACCCATCGCAATTGAGTAAATGTTTAACTTTTTCTGGAAAAAATAAAGGTAGCTCCATGAGCATTGAAACCAATTCAAAAGCAAGACGCAGCCTACTGTTTGTGCCTGGCCTACGTCCAGACATGTTTCTTAAGGCTCTCGGGCAACCGGCAGATATTGTCTGTATTGACCTTGAGGACGCGGTAGCTCTTCCAAGGAAAGATGAGTCAAGAAATCTCACTATGGATCTATTTTCAAGATCATACGATACTCAATCCGAAAAAATGGTGAGGATTAACCCGATAACGACTCGTCATGGGTTAAGTGATTTGGATGCTTTATTTGATCTTGAGTGCCCGCCTGATGCCCTGATGTTACCCAAGATTAAGTCGGCGAACGAAATACGCATTCTTGACGAGTTACTTTCAACGGAAAATACGCGGCACTTAAATTTTTGCGTGATTATCGAGACCAACTCAGCATTAGAGCAGGCGATTGACATCGCACGCTCTTGTTCGCGAGTCACTTCTTTAATTTTGGGCGGCGTGGATATGTCTGCCGATCTTCGATGCAAAAGAGATTGGCAGTCCATGCTTTATACTCGATCTCGTTTGGTACATGCAGCTGCAAGTGCCGGGATCGATTTGCTTGATGTGCCGTATCTCGATTTGAAGGATGCTGAGGGTTTAGAGCGAGAAACGGCCGCCAGTAGCGATTTGGGTTTTACTGGTAGGGCAGCGGTGCACCCGAATCATCTCTCTATTATCAATCAGATTTTTACGCCTTCGCAAGATGAAATTGAGCGCGCACGGCGAGTGTGCAAAGCGTTTGAGAATAGTGATACCGGTTTGGTGGTGGTCGATGATGAACTGATTGAATTGCCAGTTGTTAGATCAATGTATCGGGTGCTATCGATCGCTAAGATGATTGAGTCGCGTTAGGCCGTTACGAAAGACCAAGTTTCATTAGTTAATTGCAAATTCCTGAGCAATTAATTCATATGATTTAATCCGAGTTCCGTAGTCTCCCGTGATGGTGAGAACCATGAGCTCATCTGCCTCAAAGTCACTCTTGATTATTGATAATTGGTTTCGGACGCTCTCGGGAGTTCCTAAAACAATCCTATTGCGCTCTTGCCGGATGATTTGTTTTTCTCGCTCCGAGTATGGCCAATTCATCGCCTCTTCGCTAGGTAATATTTCAGATTCTTTCCCTGTTGCCATCATAACGCGACGGTGATCTATTGATGCTGCCAAATGCTCAGCCTCGTCATAAGTCTCTGCGCAAACAACGAAAATGCAAACCATTGACGTCGGTTGATTTTCTAAAGCGGAAGGCGTAAACGTTGCCCGATATTGTCGACTAACGATATCGCCGCCGATTGGATTGATGAAGTGTGCGAAAGCAAAGCGGGCTCCGAGGTGGGCGGCAAGAGAGCCGCTGTAATCTGAAGAGCCGAGTAACCAAATTTGAGGACAAGTGTCCCCTTTTGGCATTGCTTTCACCGAATTAAATGGATGCTCATCACCTAGGTCATCGCGAAGCCACCCGACAAGATCTACCACTTGTTGTGGGAACTCATTAATAGAGTAAAGTGCCTGCTCATTAATTGCCTTGGCTGTTAACATATCGCCACCTGGGGCGCGACCAATACCAAGGTCGACTCGTCCCGGACAGAGGGCTTCTTGCATCCTAAATGTCTCAGCTATCTTAGCCGCACTGTAGTAAGGGAGGAGTACGGCGCCGGTTCCTATCCTAATCTGCTTTGTTTGTTGTCCGATTGCTGTCAGCAACACTTCTGGGCAGGAACTGGCTAAGCCTCGCATATTATGGTGTTCTGCTAACCAATAGCGGTGGAATCCAAGTTCATCAGCTACCCTCGCTAATTTAACGGTTTCCTCGATTGCAGTGTTCGGAGATTGTCCTTTGATGATAGGACTTTGATCGAGTATCGATAATTTCACAGCGTCAGCGTTATTGGTTTGTGACTCATCGTTTGTAATGTACGTGTCTAGCTTTACTTGCCTGAGAGGCAAGAGAGTGCTCGAATGAGCAACTCTCAGACCCTAATTTTATCGATCCACTAATTTCTTAATAATACGTTCAGTTAAACTGTTCAATCGGCTGTGAAATCAGTGCTTCTAACGAATGCTGACACCTCAGCAATGGTTCTAATGCAGCATGAGGTAATCGGATATTCCTGCTGTTGTTCCATGCTGAGACGGTAGTCCGATATACTGGGCTGAACGAACATAACGCATTGAATAGGAACAATCTTGTTACGCCCCACCATGATTGGATCGTCTTGAATGATCATATCTTTAACAAATAGACTTTTTTCCTGTTCGATCCTTATTTGGTCACCATTTACGTTGGTAGTCATGAAGTAATCACCTTCCTTCATGTTATTCACTGTACCTATGAAGTAGTGACTTTTGATTAACTTACTCAAAGGTCCCTTGTTCTCCGGAAACCTTAATGCTGAGGTCATGGCTTGGGGTACTGTTGAGAAAGCAAAGTTCGTAGGTACATACACCGTGGCATTTATTGCTGTTTTCCCGTTGAATAGATGCTCAACGCCTGCGTTTTCCACCATCACCGCGAAGGTGGCAAATCGATCATCGTTTGTGATGACGTCCCACATTGTTTTTTTGTGTCCATCCGCTATACCTTGCTGTGGCAACATCGCTATAACCATAGCTATAAGTACGAATCTAAGTGACTTTATTTTCATTTGGTTCCCCTATCACGCTGCTTGTGAATTTAAGTTTGCTGATGCTCATCACTGTTGATTGTGATCAAAACCACCAGCGCCAGTCAAATTTTTATTGATTTTATACTATTTAGTTTACGTCAAGTTGTGCATGCCATGCTAGTAAAATTATGTTTTCGTTGTATCTTTTTGAGCTTCAAATCAGATAATGCTTTTTGTTCGCGACAATGGATCGCTAATCGGCGGATTAAAAAAACTATATAGTTTCGGTTGTCATAACAAAAAAACGAAAAATTCAGATCACAAATCTTAAAAACTTAGTAAAATCACCTTAATTCGATTACGGAGAAAATTGTGAGCAATATATTTCATTGTGCAGTTGAGGCAGGTAACTTAGATGAGACGGTAAAGTTCTACACAGACATCCTATTCTGTAAAACCGACAACTCAGAGGAAGGCAAATGGGTGGATATAGATTTTTGGGGTAACGAGCTAACCCTTCACTCGTCCACGCCTCGAACTGATATGCATGGGGAACGGCATGACGTAGAAATGGGCGCAGTCGTAGTGCCACATTTCGGAGTGCACTTGGAAAAGGATGTTTTTAACAAAGTTAAAGAGAGCGTTGAAAATAGTGTTGGGTTTTTAGACAAACCATATATTCGGTTTGCTGACACTGAGTATGAGCAACAAACTTTCTTTGTGATGGATCCAAACCGGAACGTGCTCGAAATCAAATCTTTGGCTAAAACCCCACCGCCGGCTGAGTAACTGTACATTGGCTTGCGGCCCATAAATAGGTACCGGTTCAGTTGACAACGATTAATCTCGCACGCGAACACAAGTCAGGCCACGGTTTCTATCTTCCGGTGGTGATTTCAAAGCCCTGAGTGCCTAAGCGCTCTGCTCATGTGAGTCAGGCCGAAAGGAGATTTAATAGTATTCGTAGGGCTTTTTCTTAATTTTTGATTTATCTAGTTCGGCCTGTTCCTTTGGGTCTTGTTCTCTGTCCCACCACAAACTCCTAGCTTCAAGTTGCTGTTTTCGTAATTCGGGTTTATTAACGAATAAAGATTTGATGAACGTTGTAGTGTCTGATTCGTAGGGCTTTTTAGGCATAAACAACTAATTTATAAGTTTTTGTTCGACAGAATTCTCGACCTAATTATATTCCATTATCTCGAAATTGTCCGGCAACGCACCCAATAATATGTCAAAAATAGAAATTAACGTTGCCCGGTCTGTGGCACCACTAGGATCAGACATCCTTGACATCCGAGTGATTGAGGAACATATTTTGGGAAGAAGTAATCTTTATCAAAAAATCGAAAGTTGTGCTGAACTGTAATTTTTTTAACGTTTTTATCAAAATGAGGCAAGTATGAGGAAAATTAAAACGATTTTGCCATTCGTCTTGGCTGTAGCCACCATGGCTGCCAATGCGGACACAACAGATGTTAAGACTCAATCGATTGTTGAGGTTAACAAGCAAGGAGACCATTGTGTTGATGACCCGAATTGCATGAATCGATATCACTATGCGATTCCGGCAATCGCCCATGCGAAGCCAGGTCAGTTAATCAGGTATGAAACGAGAGATGCGTTGGACTCTGACTTAACGATAAATTCTGAGCCGAAAGATGTTTTAGCTATCGATCTGAACTTGGTCCACCCAATTACTGGACCGGTCTTCATTGAAGGAGCGAAGAGGGGTGATGTACTAGCCGTTACCCTAATTGATATTGAGCCCGATGAGTACGGATACACAACGATTGTTCCTGGATTCGGATTCTTAAGGGATATGTATACAGAGCCATTTGTTGCAAACTGGAAAGTAAATCGATTAGAGGCAGTATCAGATCAATTGCCTGGGGTTCGAATACCTATGAATGGATTTATGGGTACCGTTGGGACCTTGCCGGGAGAGCCTGAGGTTGCCGCATGGTTGGCTCGCGAGAACGCTCTGGGTGCTGCCGGAGGAATTGCGCTGCCACCGCAACCCACTGGCGCAAGACCCGCCGCGGTATGTGGTCCGGAGGGTTCACATAGCGCTGAGTGTCTGCGTACGATTCCACCCCGAGAAAATGGTGGGAATATGGATATTAAGCAAATGGTTGTTGGAACAACATTGCTTTTACCGTGCTACGTTGATGGATGTGGTTTGTTCGTAGGGGACGTACACTATGCTCAGGGTGACGGTGAAGTTGCTGGAACCGCTATCGAAATTGGCGCAGAGGTAACCGTTAGGACTGAGATTCGAAAAGGTATGGCGTCGATAATGAAGTCTGGGCCACATTTTGAGGGAGGGTCTCAGATAAAAGCTTTAGAACCAGATAAGTTTTACGCAACAATTGGGTATCCTATAAAGGAAGCCGGCGTCGATCTACCTTACACGAGCTATCTTGACTCTGAAAAATTAACACCTTTGTCTAATTTATCAGAGGATTTGACTGCTGCTGCTCGGGCATCATTAGTGGAGATGATTAATTGGTTAGTTACCCAAAAAGGATTTACTAGAGAGCAGGCTTACGTAATCACGAGTGTTGCCTGTGATATCAGAATCGGTAATTTGGTCGATCTTCCGAACTATGCGGTGTCTACTATTTGCCCGCTAGAAATTTTTGATTGAGTTTAGATATTTAGGATAAGCTAAGTAATAGGGTGGTTAGATACCACCCTATTTTTTTATTGGTTTAAAGATGAATAGAAGAAAATTATTAAGATTACTTGTTTTAAGCCCATTTCTTGTATTCGGGCAACAGTCCGTTGCGCATACGCCCTATAGGCAGTGGAAGGTAATGCGTCAACGTTTTCTCTTGATACATTCATACAAAACAGACCTTAAAACTGATGTATTGGCCGATCGAATAGTGGACTCCCTCGCGATAATGCTACCTGATGCGAAGGCTCGAGTCGCCAGAGCGAGAAATGCTCAAAGGGTCGGTAGTTTGATCACTACGGGTCAAGCCATGGTCGCGGTGATGAGTGTTAAGGATGCGGTTAATCTTTATCGTGGCACGTCGCAATTCAAAGGACTGAACACAGGAATGATCAGAACTTTATTGCGAAATAAAGAGTTTGTTTTAGTTGCATCAGCTGAGTTTCCGATGGAGCATGCTTGGCTTGTAACTTCGGCATTAATGCACGAGAGTAATCCTGTTTTGGATATCCCTGAAAGTTCCGCCGATGCGCCCATTCCCATGCATTCCGGAGCGCTCGCCTATGCTAATGGAGAGACATTTGAGGCAGTTAAAAAAAATGGTGAGATGTAGTCGATGTGTGATCAATTGAGGTTGGGTTAAACTAAGCTACGATTACGTTTCAATATGAATGTCGGTGTGGCACATATAAACTTTATTGATGTATCTTAGGAGATGGTGTCTTTGAAGCGCATAATTGACTTTCGCAGTGACACGGTTACACAGCCCACAAACCATATGCGGTCTGCGATGGCCAGCGCCGTGGTGGGTGACGATGTGTACGGCGAGGATCCCACGGTAAATGATTTAGAGGTGTTGGCTGCCAGAGTGAGTGGCAAAGAGTCTTCGATTTTTGTGCCTAGTGGTACTCAAAGTAACTTGCTCGCACTTTTGGTGCATTGCGAACGCGGGGACGAGTACATTGTTGGTCAGCAAGGGCACACATATAAATATGAAGGAGGCGGTGCTGCGGTTCTAGGAAGCATTCAACCTCAACCACTCGATTACGAACATGACGGTACTCTCAAATTAGAAAATGTAGCCGCAGCAATTAAACCGGATGATCCGCATTTTGCGCGAACAAAATTGCTGTGTCTGGAAAATACTCAGGCGGGTCAACCGCTTCCCATCGAATATCTAGCGAGTGCTAGGGGGTTTTGTAACGATAAAGGCTTGTCTCTACACCTTGATGGTGCTCGGTTATTCAATGCAAGTGTTGCATTAAGTGCTGATGTAAAAACGATTACACAGTATTTTGATACCGTATCAATTTGCTTGTCGAAAGGGTTAGGAGCTCCGGTCGGTTCCGTTTTGTGTGGACCCGAAGATTTAATTATTAAGGCAAGGCGATGGCGGAAGATGTTGGGTGGGGGTATGCGTCAGGCTGGAATTTTGGCGGCGGCAGGGATTTACGCCATAGAAAATCACATTGATCGGCTGCGGGAAGACCACGCAAGGGCGAGCATAATCTCGGATAGATTGCAGGCTTTAAATCATTCAAACCTCACGGTATCAAGCGCCCAAACGAATATGGTATTTCTAACATTTAAGGATGTTGATGTGAGTGATGTTGCTATCAGACTCAAGGGTAAAAACATTCTCATTACACCAGGTAAGTCAGTGCGTTTGGTGACTCATATGGATCTCAATGATGATGATGTTGATGTATTCATCGCTGAGCTGACAACAGCGATCAGTTAGGCGAAATAATCAGACTTAGTCTTTCTATATGGATTGCTGTATGGCTTTAACTATGTTCTCCGAAGGTTGCGCTCCAGATAACCCTACCTTTTGATTAATGATGAAAAATGGAACGCCCTGAATTCCAATCTTGGCTGATTGCTGCATATCCTCATCAATCTTATCTAAATACAGATCATCACTAAAAACTCTATCGATTAATGTTGTTTCAAGTCCCACTGACTTTGCAATAAACGACACGTTATCTCTTTCGGTGAGATCAATGCCATCGATAAAAAACGCTTTAAAAAAACCTTCAACTAGTTCGTGGTCTTTCTGTACTGACTCCGCCGCATAAACCAAGGCGTGCATTCGAGAGGAGTTTGGTTGCGTTACGATTTTTTCGAAATCGAGGTTTAAGCCAACCTCCATTGCAGCGCCGCTGATTCGCTCATAAATCTGTGCCGCGCGTTCCGCACCACCAAATTTAGTCGACGTGTATTCTGATCGAGTGATACCCCGCATAGGTAATTGGGGGTTTAATTGAAACGAACGCCAATTTATTTTTATATTTTTATGCTCGCTTCTATTGAGGCTTGTTAAGGCTTTTTCTAAATTTCTTTTGCCGATGAAGCACCAAGGACAGACGACGTCGGAAAATACTTCAACTGAGATCATGGATAAGTGTTATTTTTTTTGTAGGGTCATAACTGTTCGATGAAGTATTCTAGCAATAATTTCTGGTCCTCATTCAATGATAAATAGTTCGCTCTAACGTCTTTAGCTTCGCCGTCATGCCAAAGGATAGCTTCTTGTATCGATTGAGCCCGACCATCGTGAAGTAATGTGCCTCCTAAATTTAAGTGTTTTTTTATTCCAGATAAGGGTGGGGTTCTCCAGTCTTGAGGGCCGGCAAGAAACTCCTTCATTCCATCAGCTAAACCGATACCCATGTCATGAATGAGTAGATCTGTATAGAGCGGACGATCATATTTTGTATCTGCTTGGTATTGCGAGGCAGCATAGAGGTCAGACCGATGACATCGGTTACAACCTATTTTTGCAAATAGATCTTCACCAGCACTTCTACGTTTGTCTGGTTCAGGCGGATTTTGTGGTTTAGGATTTCGGATGAATGTTGTCAAAGCAATTATTTTATCCTTAGAAATTTCGAGACTTCCAACAGTATTTAGACTCGAGCACACGTCAGGTTTAGCTGCGCAGGGATTGATTGGGTACGCATCGGATGTGACACCTAATTCGTCTCTAAAGGCCTTGCTAATTTGATCAAATAGGGAGGGAGATGACGCCTTATATCCGTAGCGTCCAATACTTTTCGTTTTTGTAATAGGATCCAGTACGTAATTAATTCGTCCATTTAATCCTAGTTTTTTCTGCTCATTAACTAATTCTTGTAACTGTGACGCTGTAATTGAGTCAAGTGTTCCAATACCATTTAAATCTCGGCCCAAGCGAATAGATAGGGCGTCGCCTGATTCTAGTGGCCCAAATGTTAAATTTGTGATTTGAGGTGAGGGATATCGGATTACGTAAGGCCCTATTTTAGACTTTTGCCAATCAAGGATGAAAGCTCCTTCCGCGGCTAACTTACCAGTGATGCCAAATCGACTTATTTCATTTCCGTAATATTTATGGCCATTCGTTCCATTGTAATTACGAATTTTTAAGACAAATGGTTGTATCTCGTCTACGTTCTTATCGGGGTGAAATGGGTTAGTACCCGGTTTGTGGCAATCGGTGCATGATTCCGCATTAGAGTGTGGCCCTCGACCCCATAATCCACTGCTTAAAAATGGTATTACCCAACGAGATTGAAATATTTCAGCCCCTTGTGCCGTTAAGTCTGAGCTCGCGTGTGTCCAAAGAGGTGAGCCTAAGACGGCAATAAGCAACAATCTTGTCCCTGCAATTCTTTGCACGGTCTGTTTCGTTATTTTATCGAGCAGCCATGATGTCATGCGTATGTCCGCCGAGATATTAGCCTTATTGATTATCCCTTAAAGGTCGATCGGCCAATTGATTCCTGCAGTGAATCCACCATCTACTCTTAATGTCTGTCCGGTCATGAATTGTGAGGCGTCGGAGGCTAAAAAAATTGCTGCACCAATTAGATCTGAGACGGTACCGAGTCGTTCAAGGGGGGTGTTGGTTTTTCCCCAAGCCTTCATAGTTTCATCAGCCCATACTTTTTTCGTCAAATCAGTAAGAATAAATCCGGGTGCAATGGAGTTCACGCGTACGCCGTGACGTCCCCACTCGTTCGCTAAACCTCTTGTCATCATAAGCACACTTGCCTTACTCATTGCGTATGGTGTTGTTCCGCGTAGGGGTGCGTAAGTATTAAGTGAGTCTACGTTAATGATGGATCCACTGCCTTGTGTAATCATTTGCCTACCGACGGTCTGGGCAACTATCCATGCTCCCTTAGCGTTAATATTCGTAATAGAGTCGTAATCCTCTTCAGTATAAGCTTCGGCTTTCATACGTTTATTGACGCCTGCTACGCTCACAAGAGTATCTATCTTCCCATATTGAGACATCACTGAATCTACTAATGCTTCAACATCATCACTTCTGGAAACATCACAAACTTCTGAGGACACAGAGTTAGATGACGTATTTATCTCATTTGCAGCCTTATTGAGCGTTTCTTTATTACGACCAGCGATGATGACTCTAGCACTTCTACTGGCAAATGCTGATGCAAGTTCTTTTCCGATACCTCGGCTTCCACCGGTGATAAGAACAACATGGTCTTTGACCGAGAATAATGTATCAAGCATATTTACTCCAATTATTTGATTATAGATTGATAGACTAAATTACGTAAAAGAACCCGGTGCTCATTTCGTCTATATGGATCTTGTGACATGAAAGATACAGTCAGAGATTCACTTGGATCTATCCAAAAGTAGGTGCCGCCGTATCCGGCCCAAAAATACTCCCCGATTGACCCCGGCCATACTGACTGACCGTCCTCTAGCCTTGTTGCAAACCCTAGTCCAAACCCATAACCAGGTCCAGGAAGATATAGGGAGCCATTACTTATATTTTTATTCAAGTGATTAGCTGACATGAAGGTTACTGTCTTGGGAGATAAAATGCGCACCCCATCAAGTTCGCCACCGTTTAACATCATTTGACAAAAGCGAATGTAATCGTCAGCAGTGGAGGAAAGTCCATGTCCACCTGCAAATAGTGTCATGGGCTTCCTGACGTCGATTAGGTTGATTTTCTTTCCGGTTTTTATATCAACCATATTTTCTGCGATGCGATTGTGTTTATTTTTCGGTACTCCGAAACTGGTATCGTACATACGCAATGGATTAAAAATAGTTTCATTTAAATATTTGTCGAGCGACATACCCGAGACAACCTCGATGACCCTTCCTAGAACGTCTGTTGATCGACCATACTCCCATGTTGTTCCCGGTTCGTTAACCAGAGGCAGCGTTGCAAGGGTGTTCGCATATGCTTCAAGGGTCCAGTCAAGTGAACTCAAGTTCGCTGCTAAGTATTTCTCTTTTACCAACGTTCTTTTTCCAAACGCTCCATAGGTAATTCCAGACGTGTGACGCATAAGATCTTGAATTGTGATGGATTTTCTTGTTTTCCTGGTTTGTAATGATTTCAGTCCGTTATTGTCGAGGGCTTCTAATCCGACGCTCGCATCTTTAAAAAGAGGAATATATTTTGATACCGGGTCCGATAAAGATAGAAAACCCCCCTCTACAAGCGTCATGGCAGCAACACTGACGATTGGTTTAGTCATCGAATAAATACGAAAGATCGAATCTGGCGCCATAGGTATGTTGGATTCGACGTCTTGCCAACCAATATTGCTGGAGTACACGAGTTTACCCTCGCGTGCGATACGAATTACAACGCCTGGGAGACTTTTAGCATCAATATGACGCTGAAACGTTCGCGTTATTTTATCCAACCGTTCCGAGGACATTCCGACCGACTCTGGAGCAGCTTGAGATAATGGAGTTGCTTGACTTAACTGCGTAGAGCTGAGACTTAGAAACACTAACGAAAAATATACGAATATTTTTTTTGCCATTATTCCGCTCCTATATTGAATATCTTTATTTTTAGTTTAGGTCTGGATGACCCATTGTAGTTTTTAAAGCTAATCATTGCTGCTGAATTTATTAGGGTAGATGCCTGTTATCTTCGAAATGACGTACAATCTCGCTCCTCCTCTTTTTATATAAATTGCTCTAAAAAACACTTTTTGTTCCATATTTTCACTAATTTAAGTTCAAGGCATCGAGCGATCCTTTTTATGATGGGAATGGTCCTTTTGTTTGCCATGCTCGAGACAATAGCGAAATCACTCAGTCAGACCTATCCAGTCCCGCTGATTGTCTGGTTTCGTTATGTGACGCATTTTTTTCTGATGCTGCTACTTCTGGGCCCGAGATATGGTTCTCGTTTGATTAAAACAGATAATCCTAAAGCGCAAATCATTAGAGCGCTGTTGTTGATGGGATCAACTTTGCTCTACTTTACCGCGCTGAGCGGTTTACCTTTGGCTACGGCAAAGTCGATCAGCTTTGTCTCTCCTTTACTCGTAACGATCTTCGCTCTTTGGTTTCTCAAAGAACATGTCCCGCTGGGGCGATGGATCGCAGTTGTTGTTGGTCTGCTTGGCGTATTGCTTGTGATTAGTCCGAGTGGGAAATTCGATTGGTATTTTGGGCTCCCTCTCATGGCGGCTGTTTGTTACAGTCTTTATCAAATTATGACGCGTCGTTTCAGCACAACAGAGCATCCAGTCACTACTCTTTTTTACACAGGGTTTGTCGGGTCAATTGTTATTAGTCTGGTTGTCCCCATGTTCTGGGTGGCTCCTCAAATTAGAGACTTACCGTTATTTTTATTTTTGGGATTTGCTGGCGCATTCGGACATTTTATGCTGATCAAAGCGATGGAGCTTGAGGATGCGTCGTTTTTATCGCCTCTCACTTATGTCCAATTGATATGGGTAACGTTACTCGGTTATTTTGCTTTCGATCATCTTCCCACTAATGTGGGGTTTGTGGGCATGGCGATTATTGTCGGAGCAGGCTTATACGTCGCGCTAGGCGCTAGAGAATCCTCGACCCGACATAGATCACCATGAGCATTTTGCGATTAATTTATTCTTTTACCGCCGTTACTTGAATTTCTACTTTATACTGTGGTGCTGCCAGTTTTGATTCTACGCATGCTCTGACTGGTGGGTTTCCTTTTGCGACCCACATATCCCAGATCGCATTCATATCAGCAAACTCGTTCATGTCTGCCAGCCAAATAGTCGCAGATAGTATCTTGCTTTTGTCTGACCCATTTGACTGCAGGTACTGGTCAATCGTATCTAGAATCTGGCCTGTTTGTCCCTGGATATCAGTGTTTGGATCTCCGGCTACAATGCCAGCCGTGTATATCATATTGCCATGTATCACGACCTGCGACATTCGATTATTTGAATCGATTCTGGTGATGCTCATGAGTCACTCCCCATTTGGTTGCATAGTTAAACAATTTATTTTTGATTCGTTTCAGCTGCCCGAGATTTTTTCATGGTGACCATTTCTTCTGCGGCAGTAGGATGAATCGCAACGGTATCATCGAAATCTTTTTTTGTCGCGCCCATGCGAACTGCAACCGCAAATCCCTGCATCATTTCATCCATACCCATTCCAATGCCATGGCACCCGACTATTTTTTCTTCCGCTCCTAGGACAATCAACTTCATCAGACAATGGGCACCATCTGGATTAAACGCGTAGTGCATGGGCTTAAACTGGCTTTCGTAGACCCTAACATTATTGATCCCAAATTTTTTGATGGCCTCTTCTTCGGTCAATCCAACGGTTCCTATTGGGGGATGGCTGAAGATAACAGTTGGTATGTTTTCGTAGGTTAAGTGCCGATCTTCTTGCCCATCAAATAGCCGATCAGCGAGACGCCTGCCAGCTGCGATAGCAACGGGCGTTAATTCGTGATGCCCAGTAATGTCTCCGACAGCATAAATTCCAGAAATATTGGTCTCTTGGTATTTATCGACCGTGACGTGTCCTGAGCCTGTCGTCTGTACGCCAGTACTCTCGAGATTAAGGGTATGTGTATTAGGCATTCTGCCAACAGCCCAAATAACTTGCTCAAAATCAGCGTGTACTTCTTCAGAGGTAGATGTTACAGAAAGCGTATCGTTATGATTTATGAGTTCTTTGATCGCTGTGTTTTTGACGATCTTGACACCGTCTTTTTCCATTTCCTTCATCAAAATCGAACGAATTGAGTGATCGAATTGACGTAAAAATTCGTTTTTTCTTAAAAAAAGTGAGACCTCGGAACCAAGCGCATTAAGTAATCCAGCGAATTCTACAGCAATATATCCTGCCCCAACGACAGCGACTTTTTTGGGTTGATTAGCTAGCTCGAAAAATCCATCTGATGTTATACCAAAATGAGCGCCGCTGATTTCCGGAATCACTGGATAGCCACCGGTAGCAATTAATATTCGAGAACTTTGAAATTTTTCTTTTCCAACGGCTATTGTGTTTTTTGATTCAAAAACT
>Ga0255753_1002787_pt1 | contig 18815 bp, 15 predicted proteins | sample 041ome_10_FD_179953 | JGI IMG/M metagenome (GOLD analysis project Ga0255753, IMG submission 179953) | Coastal salt marsh microbial communities from the Groves Creek Marsh, Skidaway Island, Georgia - 041412US metaG (version 2) | ecosystem: Environmental > Aquatic > Marine > Intertidal zone > Salt...
GTTTATGGATATTGGACACTGATGTTTTATGCTTTAAAAGCTTTTGTTTCCACGGTTCTCTACAAGGGTGATGTCTCACCAGGAGATGTGCTGTACCTGCGCAAGAAGGCATATCCAGATCTCGGTATGAAAGATAAGTTATGTGGCTATTTGCAACAGAAAAATATCAGTTGCACGGGTGCCATTGCTCTTTATGCCTCAAAGCCTGAGAAGTATGGATTTAACTTTTTAAATGGCCTCAAAGGCGCAAGTGGCATTGTGCTAGAGAATTTCTTTTCTGAATTATCTGAAATTGCTTCTGTAATTTCAGTTCAGAAGAAAAATGCTTTGTTTCTTAATGATATTAAGGGCTATATAAAAAATATTTTTTTGGCGCGTTCAGCAGTAGCAACAGGGAGCAAGGTTATTGTTGGTGTGTTGGTTGATAAGCCTATTTTTGTTCTGTTGTCACATTACAAGGATCGTCAACAAAGGATAATGGCGATCAACGAGTCATTTTTCTATCCACCATTCAGGTCATTTGATTACAACATGCTGGATGTTTATTTTTCACTGAATAATCTGGATGCCGGGTTACAAAACAAGTATGGCGGAAATATCGGGCAGATAGTTCCAGTCGAATTTGTCAGGAAATCACTTGAGTCAACATCCGAAGGACTCTCTGATGAGCTAAGGGAATTAGTGGAGCGCCATGAAAGGGTTGCTGTTGCAACTGCTATGCAGATTTCGGAAGTCGGTTTCACTCAATGGGGACGTGATGAAGTTAACCGTTTTGTAAGCGGAGTTATTGAGTTAGCGCTGGGCAATCCATCTGACCTGTTTATCCTGAAAGGCAAAAAAAATGAGCTGTCTCATCTGACTGATGATGTCGTAAATAGCCTCAATGAAGTGGATAATATTTTCACAATTCACTCAACCAAGCCCAGGTTCTTGAAACACGACCAGTTTGAAGACCTGCTAGCTATTGCTGATATTGTGATTTCCATGTCGCACACTTCAACCACTATTTGGCAGGCTGTTGCTGAAGATATTCCGGTTATTGCAATTAACGATGCTCATTCCCCGAGCTTTTTGTCTGAGTATGACTATGTCGAAGTAACTTCAGAAAAAATGATTTCGTCTTATGAAGCGTGGTTTTCGCTAGATGATGAGGACAGGCGTGCCAAAGTGAGGTCATTATCCAGGCGTGTGAACCTTGGTGAATCCAGAGGGTTGGTCCAGATTGCCGATTTTATTGTGGACTCATTGGGTGAGTATTCTGGCTCAGGTGCTGGTAAAAAAGATTAAAAGTAATGTGTGGAATACTAGTTGTCATATCAAAAACCAGTGAACGACTGGATAAGGTCAGGTGTCAGGCTATCTTGAAAAAAATGACCCATCGTGGCCCGGATCATTTTTTTGATTCTCTCTTACACAATGGTCGTCTCTACATGGGTCAGACAATCCTTTCAATTACAGGGACGCCTGATGAGGCCCTGAATCACTACCAGGTTTCCAGGTCAGGACAACTTAATATTGTTATCAACGGTGAAATTTATAATTTCGCCTCACTTTCGAGGCGTTATTTAAACGGTTTCGATTTGAAAACTGGGACTGATACCGAGGTGTTGGTCAATCTTTACGATGTGCTAACTGCTCAAGAGGTAGCGCCATTATTAAACGGTATGTATGCCTATAGTGTTTTCAACTCTGAAACAGGCAAACTACATGTTGCTAGGGACCTGATTGGAGAAAAAGTTTTATACACATTCGAAGATGAGCAGGTAATCATTTTTGCCTCTGAAACTTCCTCAATTATTGATTACTTGGGTCAGCATGAAGTTAACACTTCACTTGTTCAGGACTATTTTTTCACTCGACACTTGCTGACGCATGAGACAACGCTATTCCGGGGTATTCATGTTATTTCTCCTGGAAAGGTTATTGAAATTAATCTTAACTCTTATTCTCAAGCTACGATTTATGATTCTTCACTTAAAAGCTTGATTTCAGAATCTAAATCAGAAACCTACGCGAATTGTAATGAACAAGAGTTACTGGAAGAGCTCGAGAGAGTTTGTAGGAACAGTGCAAGCTTATTAAGCCCAGATATCGGTTGTGCTTCTATATTTAGCGGTGGTGTGGATTCCAGTATAGCGTCCTGGTTCATGGATCAGCAGTCTGACCAGTCACCATGGTTAGTGACACTGCAATTTGGTGAAAAAGATATTGTCAGTAAATCTGTTTCCAGGTTTGAGCCATACCTCTCTAGCCCGGTTCATGCAGTTGATGTTTCAGAAGAAAGATTTACTCGCATGATGGATCGATTTTATGGTGAATATAAAACCATGATGGCTACGCACTCATTTGTATCTCAGATGATTCTCAGTGAGTATGTAAGTGATAATGGCTACAAGGTTTTAATTGGTGGTGATGGTGCTGACGAATTATTTGGTGGCTACGAATACTATAAGAATTTTGCATCTATCAAACGGATTCCGGATGAGAACCCATCGCCCTATAGTGGGTTCGTTGGTTCTACACTGGTACTTAACCAACATGACAGGCAGAAATTCAGAGATCTAAAAAAAATAGAATGGGAAAATGCATTGGCTTTGTTTTCTCACATTGATGATGCACAAGACAGAATGCTTCAGGCGGTACTTTATCTTGACAGCCTTATAGAAATGGAAACCGTGGGGTTGAGATCATCTGATCTTATGTCCATGGCAAATTCGGTTGAAAGCAGGGGCTTTTTTGTTACGAAAGATATGCTTGAGTTCGCCATCAATATTCCGGCTAAATATAAAATAAACTTGGCATCTACTGATCCTTTAATGATCACCAAACCATTGTTGAAAAAGTTATTTATCAAGATCTTTGATGCTGACCTATTATTTAAAAAGCAAGGTTATTCGGGTTATCCAAATGAGGCAGGTTGTGCTTTAGTAAAAGGTAATTATGGACTAACGAAGAAATTACTTGGAATATCGTCTCAAAAATTAGATACAATACTTACAGATAGAGCGATGGAGTGGAAAGTTTTAAATACAGAGTTGTTTTTAAAGGCTCTTCAGGATTAAAGAAATTAAGTGAGGCGCATATGACGACTAAACAGCTCTTTAAAAAAATACTACCTAAAACAGCGATAAATCAATATTTGCATTTAAAGTCATGGTATGGATCTACTCCTTACGCACTAAAAAATAAAATATTAGCTTCACTAACTAGTTTTGACTTGAGGCCAAGTCCTACAAATAAACTAGTCACACCAAAAAATTCTCACATTGAAATTACGAATAGTTGTAATTTGAACTGTGTGATGTGTCAGACAAAGGAGTCAAAGCGCAAAGTGGGACTGATGAAATATGATTTATTTGATCATGCAGTAAATCAAATAACGGCATCCGGTATTAATAATGTTGCGCTGCAGACAGTCGGTGAGACTTTTATTCATCATGATCTGGATAGATTTGTAAAAAAGCTTCACAACAATGGCATAAAAATTAATATTTCTACGAATGCACAGTTTCCAGATAAATTAATTTCATTGAAAGAAAATAATCCTGATGCGATAGATTTATACAGGATTTCACTCGAATCCGCCTCCAAAGAGATGTATGAATTGTTTAGGAGGGGTGGGAAGTTTGAATTATTGATCGAGTCATTTGAGAAGATAAAAGAATATAACTTAAATAATAAAAATAAAATAAATGTAACAATAAAAGCGTTGATAGGCGAAGAAAATCTATATGATTTACTTGATATCATGAAGTTGCAGAGCAAGTATGACTTTGTAACTGGCGTGAACTTTAATTTAATTGATAAAAATAACGCAACTAACAACGATAATGGAGTGTCTATATCACTTGGGGATGAGCGTAAGGGAAGCGAAACAAGCTCTATGCAATTAGATAACCTCTTTGGAGGATATGAATATTGCAGACAACCATTTCTTGGGGCGCATGTTACATACAATGGTGATGTTACTTTATGTTGCAGAGATTACGAGGCAGATCTTGTCGTAGGGAATATAAAAGAAGAAACATTACAGAATATTTGGGATTCGGAAAAGTCGGAGAAATTAAGGAAGAAGTTTATTCCAAAAGAGAAAAACATAGTCCCACCAACGCGCGCTTGCGTGGGTTGTGAGTCTGCAATTAATGGAGTTGCACCATTAGTTAACGATTATGTTCAATATATATATTTGACCAAGGGTAAAAGACTCACAAAAGAAGAGTTCGGCGATGCGATTAAAGATTTTTTGAATGACCTAAATAACTATTCTGAAAAAAACAAAATCAATGATCTTTCTGAAGTAATGAAGAAGCATCTTTAAATTAGTCAGTATTTGTGTTTCTCTCATGCCAAATATTGATTTAAGCCCTCGTGCTAAAATTTTGTCTCTTTTCAATCAAAGAAAAGTCCTAACCTTTTTACTATTAATTCTCGTTTTAGTGTCGACTCTCATGGAGTCTCTTGGGTTTGCGATGATACTGCCATTGATGGACGGTATTATTGGAATTGAGTCTGAATCTTTTCTGGCAGACTTTTTTAAGAATAGCTTTGCGTACTTTAATATAGATATGAATTTGATAAATGTATCGATAGTATTTGCGCTTCTTATTGTTTTAAAAAGTGTGTTCATTGTGGCTAGGGAAGGTTTTAGAAGTTATTTTACTTATTCTTTTAAAAAAGAGGCTACATTAAAGATAAATCAATCATTGTTGTTTATGGATTTTGATGATTTTTTATCATCTAGACAGGGGTATTACATCAGTGACATTACGAAACAGTTAGAACTTGCCTCATTGCTTCTTCTCCAGTTCATAGAATTGGTAACTTCAACCGTCTTTATCATCGCGCTACTCACTGTCATGTTTCTTGCCGAGCCAGTTGCAACACTTGTTTTGCTGGGTGCTGGAGCTATTATTTTTGGCGGCTTTAAAGTAATGCTATACCGCTATTCAAAAGGTGTTGGTGTTAGGGAGGTGCAATTAAACCACGCGATTATAGATTCAATAACTGAATCGGTTGTCTTGATGAGAGAATTTCGCTTGAATATGCTTGAACGATTTCAGTTGAATAGAGTTAATGTTGCTTTTTCTAAACTGTTACGACTGCTTGTGCGTTGGGATGCAATAACTTCAGCTATTACGCCATTGATTGAGATGATTGTAATAGTAAGTTTCGTTTCATATATCGTGTTTCAGTCAGTTAATGGAAATACAGACTCATTAGTAACATTTTTTCCAACTATGGCTGTAATATTGGTTTTGGCTCACCGGTTGTTACAACGAGTTTCAATACTTTCTAGGAACATAATATCCTTAAATAAATATATGGCATCTTTCCTTGCTATTTATGAATATTATAGAAAAGATTATGTTAAGAATCCTAGTCTTGATGAAGGTAAGGCTGTAGATTTTAATCAGGACATTGTTTTGTCAAATGTAAATGTCATTTCTTCTGAGAATGCTTATGTTCTCGATGATGTTTCATTTCCAATCTATAGTGGGAAAGTCACGGCAATAATTGGTGAAACGGGTTCGGGGAAGTCAACTGTTGTTGATCTAATAGTGGGTCTTAGGAGAGCTGTTTCAGGATCAATCACTATTGGTGATACTGATCTTAATTCAATTGGTTTGCATACTATAAGGTCTAATATCAGTGTGGTTAGCCAGTCTACATCCCTTCGAAATGACACTGTCCTAAATAATATATTATCGGGGAATTTAAACTCTTCTGTCGAAGAGGTTTATGAAGTAACTAAAGCTCTAGGATTGCATGAATTCATACTAACTTTGCCTGAAGGTTACGAAACTAACGTAGGTGATAGAGGGGGGCTTTTATCAGGTGGACAAGTTCAGCGGATAGCAATCGCGCGAGCTCTGTTAAGAAAACCACAGGTTCTAATACTTGATGAAGCTACAAGTGCGTTAGATTTTAAAACTGAAGAAATGTTAAATAATAAGATCTTAGAGCTTATGTCTGGAAAGACTGTTCTAGTAATAACTCATAGGCCTTCTATTCTGCAATACTGCGATAATGTTTATTTCATTGAACATGGAAAAATCAAGCTGCAAAAGTAAATAACTATTATGCCGAAAGTACTCATAACAACTGTTCCATTTGGAGATAAAAACCGTTATCCGCTAGATCTTCTCGAAGAGAACAACATTGATTATGTAATTAATCCTCTGGGTAAAAAACTTACCGAGGATGAACTGGCTGGCATGGTTGATGATTTTGATGTCATTGTTGCTGGCACTGAACCTATTACTGACAAGGTCATGGAGCGTGCTTCCAACCTGAAAATGATTTCCAGAGTTGGCATCGGCCTCGATAGTGTTGATCTGCTCGCGGCTGAGAAAAGAAACATAGCGGTTTCGTATACACCTGATGCCCCATCGCCGGCTGTGGCCGAGTTAACAATGGGGCTGATGTATTCATTGCTGAGACATGTTCATGTGTCTAACATCCAGCTGCATCGTGGTGAGTGGCACCGTTATTTTGGTAAGCGGTTGGTCAATTGTAAAATTGGCCTGGTAGGTATTGGGCGTATTGGTAGTAAGGTCTTAAGACATTTATCTGGGTTGGGCTGTACGGATATTCTATATAACGATATCAATGTTCAGCTTGAAGGTGATTTCGCTGAAATGGCTAGGTTTGCCGAGAAAGAAGAGATTTATCGTGAAGCAGACATTATCTCACTACATGTGCCACTGACTGCACAAACAAAAAATATGATAACTACCACTGAAATTGAGACGATGAACAAGGACGCTATTCTTATCAATACATCCCGAGGCGGTATTATCAATGAGAAAGATTTATACGAGGCACTGAAAAAAAATCGACTGGCAAGTGCTTCAATCGATGTATTTGAACATGAACCATATAGCGGGGATCTTGCCAATTTAGATAATTGCTTGATGACAGCTCATATGGGCTCAATGTCTATTGACTGTAGAACTCAGATGGAAATAGAGGCAACTGAAGAGGCAGTACGTTTTTTGATGGAAAATCGACAGGAAAGTGCCGTTCCAGATGAAGAGTATGAAGTTCAGCGTCAAGGGTTATAATTTTGAAAAACACATCTAAAAAAGTGGTAGTAGTCGGTGGGGCTGGCTTTATGGGAAGCCATACTGCAGATGAACTGACCAGAAGGGGCTTTGATGTAACCATTTTTGACCAAGTTGAATCTTCATGGTTGCTTCCCGAGCAGAAGATGATTGTTGGGGATGGGTTAGACAGTGATGCCTTGGCAAAAGCATTTGAAGACGCACGCTACGTCTATCATTTTGCTGGTGTTGCAGATATTGGTGAGGCAAAAGCAGATCCATATCGAACAATAAATATGAATGTAATGGGTGTAACTGCTGCTTTGGAAGCTGCTATGAAAGCTGGCATAGACCGTTTTATCTACGCATCTACCATGTACGTTTACAGCTCTCACGGTTCTTTCTACAGGGCTAGTAAGCAGGCTGCTGAGGCAGTGATTGATGCCTATAATAAGTCCTATGGACTCGATTATACATTCTTAAGATACGGATCTCTCTATGGTCCACGTGCACAGAGGTGGAATGGTTTGCAAAGTTATGTGGAGCAGGTTGTCAAAGAGGAGAGGCTAGATTATAGGGGTACTGGAAAAGAGCGCAGAGAGTACATACATGTGTCTGATGCAGCTAGGCTCAGTGTTGATATACTTGATGAATCACATAAGAATCGTGCAATCACTGTGACGGGACATCAGGTACTCAGTTCAAGAGTATTAATTGACATGATTTTTGAAATTGCCGGTGTTGAATACAACGCACATTTTTCAGATGAAAATGTCAGTGGTGATCACTACGAAACAACACCATATCGTTATCGTCCCGAAAGAGCGATGAAACTCGTACCGGATGAATTTATTGATATTGGACAGGGTATCCTAGATATCGTTGAGGAAATCCACGAGAATGAAGATTCAGATCAGTAAATCCAGAGTTTATCCTGACAAGTGGAATGACAATACTGACTGAAAAAAAACTTTTTATTTTTGATTTTGATGGTGTGATCGCTGATTCAGTCGATGTGAAAACTGAAGCATTTGCCAGACTTTATTCCGAGTTTGGAAAGAGCGTGGTCCAGAAAGTGGTTGATTTTCACCTTCAAAATGGCGGTATGAGCCGTTTTGATAAAATTCGGCACTTCCACGGTGAATTACTCGGTGAAAAAGTAACCGATCAACTGGTGCAAGACTGGGCTAGCCATTTTGCTGAGATGGTTGTTGATGGCGTGGTGGCGGCTGAAGAAATTCAGGGTGTTCGAAAAATCCTAGACTATTGTCATGCCAATAGAATTAGATGTGCGGTGAATTCCGCTACGCCTGAATCAGAAGTTGTTGAGATTGTGAAAAGACGAGGTTTATCAGACGATTTTGAAATCGTATTGGGTTCGCCGCAGTCAAAAGTCAAGAACATAACTGCAATACTGAAGGCATTTGGAACTAACCCTTCAGATGCTGTTTTTTTCGGTGATGCAGTGAATGATTACAAGGCTGCAAAGCTAGCAAATATTGATTTTGTTGGTATTAATTACAATTCTGAATCAGAAGAATCTTTTCCAGCATTTAAGAATTTTGATGAATTCTTAGATAAATATTTTTATTCATTTGCTTCAGAGTAAGGTTTGAGATGGATAAAATTGAAGTAAGCTTGGCATTGCTCAAGTCTTTTTTTGAAAAGCAAAATATACAATTTTGGTTAGAAGCGGGCACGGCTTTGTCGGCTGAAAGGGAAGGCAGGGTGTTTCCGTGGGAACATGATATTGATGTAGCAATCTGGCGTCATGATTTGCCTGATCTAAAGTTACTAGAGAGTTTTTTTTCTGAACAAGGCTATAAAGTAATATTTCAGAAAAATTATCCTTACATTGACAATATCATTCAGCTTAAGGCGATAAACGGCTATGAAGATAAGTTATTTGATATTGATATTTATCTTTACGCCCGATACCAGGGGCATGCCTACATGAGATGGATTCATAAGCCAGAAGGAAGGCTGGCTGCATTGAAATTAAGGACGTTAAGTGTTCTGAAATACTTGGTGAATCCAACAACTGACAAATGGAAGCGCATTAGTCGTTTCCTTCCTAGTAGTCTATCCAGAGCAATATTTTTCTGGTTCCTGCGTTTTTATGTGAATCATTCGACTTGTATTTATCATCGTTTCCCGGAAAAGTATTTTCTCGACTTTAAGGAAATAGAATTTCATGGAAACAAAGTCAAGATTCCATCAGATACAGATAACTATCTTCAGCATCGTTATGGGCCAAATTGGAAAACACCGGATAGTCAGTTCAACCAGACAGGAAAGTGGAAGCAGTCCGGGGCGCGTGTCGAACTGGATATGAAACTGTTGCCCTTGCCGGTTTACGATGACCGTATTATTGTCGGTAATGCTGAATGAAGCATATGAATAATGTGTATATTTAGGCTAGATACTGATTAAGTACATATCATTATCAGCGGTAATATATAGAAAAGAGTGATCTGAATGACTTTTGTATAGTGTCTTCTGCTTTAAAGATGGAACTGTTTTCAGTTTTTGAGATCGAAATAAAAGATTGTGCACATGCTTTATATATACGCTGGAGAACAGGACAAGACACTCACGGAAAATGAAGGTCAGAAAGTATTTTCCTATTGTCTTGGGTTGGGTGAGATCAAAGGAAGGAATGTTGACAATGTCAATGACAGCAAAAAACTGAATCAGGTAGCTGCATCCAAAGCACGTCACTTTTCTAACTTTGTCTATGACCAAAACAAACTGTTTATTGAACAAGGCTTAACACTTGATAATGAACTGTCCCTGTACTTCCTGACAGATCTTTCTTGTAAAAGAAGTGAGTTATTTCAAACATACTCTGATTACTGTAATGCCTATTTGATCAGGCAACTTCTTGTAGAGATGGATATCAACCAGGTTGTTTTTGATGAATGTCAACCAGGTTTTGTTGGTGCTATTACATCTTTACTTAAAGACATTGATTTTTCCATAACTAATCCAGTGTCAGTAAAATACAGTATTCCCAGAGTTTTGATCAAAAATTTGTATTTCTTTTTTAAGGTTATGACGGGCAATTTTTTGGCTTTTATATTGCCTGGGAATCAAATTCAAAAACCCAGATCAGTAGCTATAAAAAATTTGTTTTTTACCCGCTATCCCTTGCACCTGAATGATCATGGTGTAGACGATAAATATGGTGCATTAGTAGGTAATGAAGACAAATACCTTGCCCACTTGTTTACAGATGGGTTTCATCAGAACCTGAGTGTTATAGAGTATTTAAAGAGTCTATCTAAACTCAAATTATTGAAAAAAGTATTCGTACTAGATCATTACCTGCGCGCTATAGATGTTTTTGAAAACATGATTTTATCTATTCGCCTGATGCCAAAAATGTTACGAATCGCAGAGAAAAAATTTGTTCTTGATGGAATCGATCTTTCTTCAAATATACAAGAGGAAATTTATTTTTCCATGATGCGCTTGCCAAGATTGCTGCTATGGCGCAAATCTCTTCGACGTTTTTTCTCATCTCATGAAGTTGAAAACTGTTACTACTACCTACACGAATATAGTTATGGCCGTTTTATAACCTATATGTTGTCAAAGTATTCAGCTAATACAAATCGTATAGGTTTTCAGCATGGACCAGCTTCATTAAGAAAAATTGTATATATGGCAGGTGATGGTGAGCTTTCATCAAAAGCAGATGGCCTCACATCATTTAACATTCCCAACGAAGTTTATGCAGAGGACTCATTTTCGGCCAATATATATACAAGTGTTGGCTATAAGAATGTTTCGGTAATGCCAAAAATTTATCGTTTGGACTATTTAAAAAATATAAAAAGGTATCCGGTAAAAAGTAGAATTTTGATAGCACCTGGATTACATGATGGAAAATTTTTATTGAGCTACCTTCTTAATGAAATGTGCCAAAATCCGACCATGCTATATATTTTGAACGTACATCCGAGAGCGGATAATCGTTATATTTCAAGTTTTTCTAATGTTAAGAATCTTATATTGGCCGATAAACCACTCCCAGACTTGTTAGCTGAGGTTGCTAAAGTGGTTGCTACATATAGCTCTGTTGCTATAGAAGCAAAAATGCTTGGTATTGAAGTGGAGTTAATTGATCTGCCTGGAAAAATTAATGAGAGTCCACTTGTTGACGAAGGCTTCTTACATTGTCTTGGGTCGATTCGGATTTATTAATGCCTTCAAGACCAGAAATTTTTCATTTGATATGTAGGAAGGGTATTGGCGGTGTCCAATCTCAATTCGAAACCTATTGTAAAAACCTGGATAAACAGCAATTACAACAAATGACAGTTATTGAGCCTTGTACACGAAATGGTTTTAAAAGTTATATGTATTTGATCTGGCAGTTGCTTGGCCTAGTATACAAATGCCGTCGTAAATCAACTGTTGTTCACGTTTATAATGGTCTTGTTAGTTCCCGTTATTTGGTTATCTTCTCTCTTATCCGGCCAATTAATCTTGTTCATCACGAGAGAGGTAATATCTGGAATTTACCCGCAGGTCTAGAATGGCTAGCACGAAAAAATGCTTCATTGGCAAAGATAATTCTTTGTAATTCAGAAGCTACAAAGACACTACTATCCGGCCAGTATGAAATACAGCCATCAAAACTCCATGTTTTATATAATGGTGTCCATTCTGCTCAAGACCGAGAACTTTATTGTTTATCAGGTAAAGATAAAGATATAAGCGAGAATTTTGAAGTAGGATTTGTGGGCCGGCTAGAGCCTCATAAAGGTGTTCATGTATTAATTGATGCAATCGCAAGATTAAATAATAACGGGATACATCTCACAATCGTCGGGGACGGATCGCAAAAACATTCTTTGGAAGCGCAGGCCTCGCAACTTGGTATTGATGTTACTTTTACTGGGAGACTTGATGACTCCTTAGTAAAAATGCAGCAGTTTGACTGTCTAGTGGTTCCTTCCATTAGAGAGCCTTTAGGAAATGTGATCATTGAAGCGGGTATTCTAGGAAAAACTGTTATTGCGTCAAAGGTTGATGGCATACCTGAAATCATTGAGCATCAAGAGAATGGAATTTTAGTGAAGGCTGATGAGGAGATCCCAAAGAGATACTCGGGATTTAGAATACCGATTCCTCGTTTTGTTATCGATTCTGACACTGGCGAAGTTTCATTCCCAAGGCAGCTCTCATCTGAAAAACTAGCTAGTGAAATTTTATATTTGAGAAATAATTTTGCAGAAAGAAAAAGACTGGGTAGTAACTTACGTAACAGTGTTTTAACAAAATTTAGCATTGAAAAGTACACGGATGAACTTTCCCGAGTGTATGAGAGATTAATTAATGAAGTTTAATGTTTTATATGGATAATAAGTCAAAGAATATAATACTTATTGGGCCAACACCTCCTCCATATACTGGGCAGTCTTTATCATTTGAAATGTTAATTAATGGATGTAAAGAAATTGGATTACGTCCATTGGTAGTTGATATCGCCAGAAAAACTAATAAAGACTCGAAGTATGCATTGATTTTTAGAGTATTTGAGTTATTGTCAGCTTATAAAAATTTGGTTAAATACTTATTTAAATATCCTAAAAGCAACGTTTATATTACGATAGCGCAGTCTAGACAAGGGTTCATTAGAGATTTTTTATATATTTGGACATGCGCTTTATTTAAAGTAAAGATTACTGCGCATTTAAAAGGGGGTAACTATGATGGATTTTACAGTTCACAAAGTTATTTATTACGTTTCTTAATAAGGATTACTTTGAGGTCGACTAAGAAAATTTTGGTTTTAGGTGAGTCCCTTAGGGAGATGTATGATTTTGAACCTTCTCTTAAGAAGAAAATTTCTGTTGTTCATAATGGCTTGCCGATCGGTAAACGCGGTAGTTCCAAATCGATAACTCATAGTGGTTCAGTACGTCTTTTGTTTCTTTCCAATTTGATTGAATCTAAAGGTTATGAAGATGTAGTTCGTGCTTTAGCTATTTTAAGAGATAGATATAAAATTGATGCGTCAGCTGTTTTTGCTGGTGAATTCATGGTAAGTGAGGATGATAAAATTAAATCATCTATTTTACAAAAGATAAATAATTTCAATTCGCTAGTGTCCAAATTAAATTTGAAAAATCAGGTCGAATTTCTTGGCTCAGTAAATGGCGATCTTAAATGGCAGCTTTTAAGTAGAGCTCACTTTTTTTGCCTCCCCACCAAATATATTAATGAAGGGCAGCCCGTATCTATAATTGAGGCAATGGCTTATGGTTGTGTGATTCTAGCTACTAAATTCAGAGCAATTACTGATTTAATTGAAGATGATGTTAATGGGAGGTTCATCCGTTATTTAGACCCTGAATCAATAGCTGCTGCTGTAAATGACATAATGCTTAACCATCAATATAACAAGATGAGTATGGAGGCTATTCGAATTTTCGACGAAAAATTTACTCGAGAAATTCATTTAAAAAATATATTGCATGAGATTATGGGCCAATGAGGTTATTTTATGATCACTTCGAAAGATTAATTCAAACTTTATCTGAGAAACAAAGTATCTCAATTTGCTTAACTGGTGGTCGTTCTGCTGATCTTTTATTTAATTCAAGTAGGTTTCAGGCTCTGTTGAGTAAAAGAAATTTTGATGTATTTTGGTCTGATGAGAGAGTGGTTTCATTAGAAAGTAATTTCAGTAACTACAAACAATTTCTAGAGTCTTCATTAGGAAGAAGAAACTTTACTCATTTAAACCTTTTTCCTTTGTACGATGAAACATTTTCTTTCGTGGATAAATCTGAAGAATTTGCATCACATTTTCCTTGCCAACTTGATATCTTGTTGCTGTCCCTTGGTGATGATGGCCATATTGCATCATTATTCCCTCATTCAGCAGCATTGAATGAACTCGTTAAAAAAATTGTTCTTGTTTTTGATTCTCCTAGTTTCCCAAGTGTTAGATATACAATTACTCCGCCAGTAATTTTAGGCGCAAAAAATATTTTTTTATTCGTGCTTGGGGCCCAAAAAGCAAGCTTGCTCGCGAATATTTTTGATGATTCTTTTCAGATAAATGATTACCCTGTGAAACTATTAAAAAATGCGATTTTTGTTCTAGATGAAGATGCATTTGATTTGCTGAATTGTGATCTTCAGGAAGATTTACATGGGCTTAATATCCTGAAATTTTGACGGAATAGTGTCATGTGGGAAAACAAAACATTATTAATTACGGGTGGCACGGGATCTTTTGGCTCTGCTGTTCTTAAAAGGTTTCTTGAGTCAGGTCTTTCAGAGATAAAGATATTTTCTAGAGATGAGAAAAAACAAGATGATATGCGCAAAAGGTATGCATCAAAAAAACTCAAGTTTATTATTGGAGATGTAAGAGATCGCCAATCCTTAAATGATGCAATGATAGGGGTTAGTTACGTTTTTCATGCTGCTGCTCTTAAGCAGGTACCGTCTTGTGAATTTCATCCTTTAGAGGCAACTAAAACAAATGTTTTTGGCACGGAAAATGTGCTCGAGGCTGCAATATCAAACAATGTAAGCAAAGTTATTTGTTTGTCTACGGATAAAGCTGTATACCCAATTAACGCCATGGGCATTTCAAAGGCATTGATGGAAAAAGTCATTGTCGCAAAATCTCGTTATGTCGATCAGGCGAAAACAACTATCTGTGCCACACGGTATGGAAATGTGATGGCCTCTCGAGGTTCAGTAATCCCTTTATTCGTAGATCAGGTTCGTGCAGGTAAGCCTTTAACGCTAACCGACCCCAACATGACGCGATTTATGATGACCTTGTCTGATGCGGTCGATTTAGTCTTATATGCTTTTGAGCATGGTAACAACGGAGATGTGTTTGTACAGAAAGCACCAGCAGCGACAGTTGATACCCTCGCTAAAGCGTTAACCGACATTATGGGCGTGCCTGATCATCCTGTTAATGTTATTGGCACTCGCCATGGTGAAAAACTATTCGAAGCTTTACTTAGTCGCGAAGAAATGGCGTGTGCGGAAGATTTAGGTGGGTATTATCGGGTACCACCAGACCTGCGTGATCTCAACTACGGAAAATTTGTAGAGCAGGGTGAAGAGAAGATCTCGCAATCAGAGGATTATAATTCGCACAATACTGAGAGATTAGATGTTGAGGGCATGAAGAAATTACTTAGAAAGCTGGATTTTATTCAAGCCTTAGAGCGTGGTGAGTACATTCCACCTGAGGAATAAACCATGCGCGTGCTTATAACTGGAGCCGATGGATTCATTGGTAAGAATCTGCTGATGCATTTTCGTGAAATGGATAGCGTTGAAAGTGTCTCTTTCACAAGAAGCAATGGTGTTGATGAACTTCCTAGGTTGCTCGAGGATGTGGATTGGGTTTTTCATTTAGCAGGAATTAATCGCCCCAAGTCTGCTGATGAGTTTGCTACGGGTAATGTTGGACTAACTGAAACGCTTTGTAGTGCAATTAAAGCTTCCGGAAGGTCAATCCCCGTTGTGCTGGCTTCGTCAATTCAAGCGAATCTAGATAGCGATTATGGAAAAAGCAAGCGAGCCGCTGAGGACGCATTACTGACTCTTCACAATGAGACGGGTAATCCTGTTTATATTTATCGTTTACCCAATGTTTTTGGCAAGTTGGCGCGCCCCAATTACAATTCTGCAGTGGCGACTTTTTGCCACAACATAGCACGTGATCTTCCCATTCAGATCAATGATCCTTCAGCTGTCATTTCATTGATGTATATCGATGATGTTGTTGAAAGTTTCAAGGGGCTTCTTAGCGGGGAATGCAAAAAGCCGGATGGTTTTGTTGAAGTGTCTCCTAAGTACAGCATTACAGTGGGTGAATTAGCTGATCAGCTATACCGATTTAAGGCTTCCAGGGATGATTTGGTAACAGAGCCGGTAGGCGAGGGCTTAGTTCGTGCTTTGTATTCCACTTATGTCAGTTATCTGCCGCCGGAGAGTTTTTCATACGTTGTAAAACAGCACGGTGATGAGCGTGGTGTTTTTGTCGAAATGCTCAAAACAAAAGATTCTGGCCAGTTTTCTTTTTTTACTGCGCATCCCGGTGTCACTCGTGGAGGGCATTATCATCATTCTAAAACGGAAAAGTTTTTGGTGATTAAAGGGAAGGCGCAATTTGGTTTCAGACATATGGTCTCGGGCGAGTGTCACGAACTTTACACCTCAGGTGATATGCCTCAAATTGTTGAAACAGTCCCTGGGTGGACTCATGATGTAACTAACGTGGGTGATGAGGAGTTGATTTGTATGCTTTGGGCAAATGAGATATTTGATCGAGAAAACCCAGATACATTTGCTTGTCCAGTAAAACTAGATGCTTAATCGGCTCCCATAAGGTTTGTATGAAAAAATTAAAGGTAATGACGGTTGTTGGCACACGTCCTGAGATTATTCGGCTCTCTCGAGTAATCGCAAAACTTGATGAGCATTGCGATCATCTCTTGGTTCATACGGGTCAAAATTATGATTATGAGTTAAACGAAATTTTTTTTAATGATTTGGGTATTCGCAAGCCTGACTATTTCCTCAGTGCTGCCGGTACCAGTGGTGCTGAAACTATCGGAAATGTCATCATTGCTGTAGATCGTGTATTAGCCGAAGTAAAGCCAGACGCACTTTTGGTCTTAGGTGACACAAACAGTTGTATTGCCGTATTGCCGGCTAAGCGTCGCAAGATACCGACATTTCATATGGAGGCGGGTAATCGTTGCTTTGATATGCGAGTTCCTGAAGAGATTAATCGTCGTATCGTTGACCATACGGCAGATATAAATTTAACCTACAGCACGATTGCTAGAGGGTATTTATTAGCTGAAGGATTGCCGCCTGATCGAGTCATTAAAACTGGCAGTCCCATGTTTGAGGTGTTAAATCATTATCGGCAGGATATTGATGATTCGGATGTTCTTTCTCGTCTTGGATTGAAGGAACATGAATTCTTTGTTGTCAGTGCGCATCGTGAAGAAAATGTTGATTCCGACAAGAACTTTCTTAAGTTGGTAGATGTGCTGAATACAGTTGCCGAACAATACAACTTACCAGTGATTGTTTCGACGCACCCGCGCACGCAAAAACGTGTTGATGCCTTAACTGTGCGGTTTCACAAAAATGTTCAGCTTTTAAAGCCATTAGGCTTTAAGGATTACAACAAACTTCAACTTTGTTCTCGAGCGGTCTTGTCAGATAGCGGGACCATTAATGAGGAGTCATCGATCCTTAACTTTCCAGCCCTTAACATGCGTGAGGCCCATGAGCGCCCTGAGGGAATGGAAGAGGCTGCGGTAATGATTGTTGGATTGGAAGTAGAACGAGTAATGCAGGGTCTAGCAATCCTTGAATCACAAAGCCGTGGAGATGATCGTAATCTGCGACTGGTAGCTGATTACAGTATGCCCAACGTGTCAGACAAGGTTGTACGTATAGTTCACGGATATCGTGATTACGTTATGCGGACAGTTTGGAAGCAGTATTGAGTAAATTGCTTTGAGAGTTTTGGCGATTCATCGCTTTTATTGGCCGGACACGCCTCCTTACGCATCTATGTTGCGTGCCATAGTCAATCAGTGGGTGAAAGATGGGCATGAGGTACATGTCCTTTCTTCACAGCCTTCTTATAAAGCGGGTATTCAAAACATTAAGCAGGCATCGAGAGAGTTTGTTGACGGAGCTGAGGTTATTCGTCTTGATTTGCCTTCTGAATTGGGAAGGCCTGTAGTACGTGTTTTAAATGCTATTCGACTTGGCTTAGGTATATTTTGGGAAGCGGTTTTTAAGAAGCGATACGACGTCATAATGATATCCACGTCTCCGCCTATTTTGGGTGGTTGGTTTGCTGCTGTTACAGCTAAGCTAACAGGGGCACGGTTTATTTATCATTGCATGGATATACATCCTGAAATTGGCCATATTTCTGGAGAGTTTCGTAACCCCCTAATCTACGAAATTCTTTCTCGATTAGATAGGTGGACTTGTGAGCAAGCCAATCCAGTAGTGGTCTTGTCTGATGATATGGCGGACTCGTTAGCAAAACGTAAGCCAGAAGCCCATCTACTAACGTATGTTTTAAATAATTTTAGCTTGCCATCAGAAGCTTCGGCATCAGATCAATTGCCATTTGTGTGGCCAGAAGAATCTTTTGTGCTTTTGTTTGCGGGTAATGTTGGCCGTTTCCAAGGTTTGGATTTTTTAATTGAGGCAATGGGAAAGTTAGTAGACAGTAAGCATATCAAGTTATTAATAATGGGCGAGGGAGCCGAAAAAGATCGCTTACATGAGCTTACAAAAAAGACAGGTGCAAATGTTACATTCGTGGGGCATCAATCTGTTGAGGTGGCTAAAGCCTCTATGGCTAAAGCAAATATAGGATTTGTTAGTTTGGTGCCTAATTTATATCAATACGCATATCCCAGTAAGACGATGACATATCTGGAGCAGGGATGCCCTGTGTTGGTTGCCATTGAGCAGAATGCTTGTCTTGCCAAAGATGTAGTGAAAAGTGGTGCGGGACAAGTTGTTGATAATGGTGATGTTGATATGCTTTGCGAGGCTATTTTAAAACTATCTAATGACCCCGAGTTAATGAATGGCATGAAGAAGAAGGCTATCAGTTTTTCAGATAAAAATTTTAATAGAGAATCGATTTTGGCGACATGGTCGTCTCTCCTTGTTAACAGAAGAGTTGTATAGATGAAATACCAAGAGATAATTATTATCGGTGCCCCTCGA
>Ga0255753_1002795_pt1 | contig 18786 bp, 20 predicted proteins | sample 041ome_10_FD_179953 | JGI IMG/M metagenome (GOLD analysis project Ga0255753, IMG submission 179953) | Coastal salt marsh microbial communities from the Groves Creek Marsh, Skidaway Island, Georgia - 041412US metaG (version 2) | ecosystem: Environmental > Aquatic > Marine > Intertidal zone > Salt...
GCGCGCTGTGCTATGCACCAATTTGTCCCACAGTCAGCGACCCATCATCATGTTGGATCAAGGGACGTTTCATCAATGCGGGATATGCACGAAGCAGACTGACAATATCTTGGGCACGATCTTGGGCACGTTGATCATCAGACAGACCGCGCCATGTTGTCGATGACCGATTGATCAACGAATCACCAAATTGTGCGATGACCTGCTCCATGAATGTGTCATCTAAAGGTGACTCTCGCACATCAATGATTTCATTCAACCCATAGTTTTGCTTGGCTTTGCGGCACTTGTCACAGTTTTTAAGTCCATAAATACGCATTTTTCCCCCAGTTTTTTGACATTAAAACAAGGTTACGTGTATTTAACTTGCTTTTTCATTTCAATAACGACCATCATATTCGCGTGACCTTCGTTATTATGACTTCCGACTATCCAAACACAGCGGACGAAGTAATGCCGTTGTTGCGTGGGCCCCGCAGTACTGGGGCATATTATTGAATTGGAAGGAGACACGGGGCATGCCTAAAGGTACCGTGAAATGGTTTAACACAACAAAAGGTTTCGGCTTTATTGCACCAGAAGACGGCGGAAATGATGTATTCGTACACATTTCAGCAGTTGAGCGTTCTGGAATGAAGACGTTGACCGAAAACCAATCAGTGACCTACGAATTGCGCGAAGGTCGTGATGGTCGCTCGATGGCGTCGGATCTACAATCTGCTTAAACCGATTGTAATCTGTGTGCCTCTTCTCCGGCGAATTGGATAAGATCGCGCATATAAGGTTTTTCTAAATCTTCGTCACGCGTGGCTGCGAAAAGCCCACGCGTGATTTTGTTTTTGGTCAATGGGCGTGTCACATAATCAGAGCTATACTTGACCTCGCGCACAACCCAATCGGGCAATACCGAAACGCCTCGGTTTGAGGCGACCAGCAATAAAATGACTGCTGTCAATTCAACTTGACGGATCGCTTTTGGTTCCACCTTTGCGGGGATTAACAGCTGATTAAAAATATCTAGGCGGCTGCGATCAACTGGATAGGTAATCAACGTTTGTTTGCGAAAATCGTCCGCATCGATATAATCACGATCCGCCAACGGGTTTTGTGACGACGCAACAAAGACAGGGGCGTAATCAAACAAATGGCTAAATGTAATGCCGTTCAAAGACTCTGGGTCTGAGGAAACGACCAAATCAACCTCTTCTTTCTGAAGTGCCGGCAATGCATCAAAGGCAAGGCCTGGTCGAATATCGACATCAACATCGGGCCATTTCTGACGAAATCTTTCCAAAACAGGAAACAGCCATTCAAAACACGCGTGACATTCGATCGCGATATGCAAGCGTCCCGCTTTGCCCGAGCGCAAGCCATCGAATTCATCTTGCAAGGCATCAATTTCAGGCAAAATGCGATCTGCAAGCCGCAATAACCGCATGCCAGCGGCCGATAATTTCATGGGCTTAGACCGACGCACGAATAATTCAACGCCGGCTTGTTCCTCTAACCCTTTGATTTGATGGCTTAAGGCAGATTGCGTAATGTTTAGAACATCTGCCGCCCGCGCGACGCCACCAGTGTCATGGATCGCCTTAATCGTTCTGAGATGACGAAATTCGATATGCATTTTCATATGAAACTCATAACCTTCTTTAGTTTTATGAATTTGATTCAATGTAACCGATATGTAAAAACAAAGGCAAGCAAAATAGGAAAAAGACTATGACAGTGCCTTCGGTTTCTTTTGAATTCTTTCCACCACAATCCTTTGAGGCGTCTTTTCGCCTTTGGAATACTGTACAAACACTTTCACCGTTAAACCCGCGGTTTGTGTCCGTCACATATGGTGCAGGTGGGACAACGCGTGACCTAACGCACGAGGCGGTTTCCGTCTTGCATCGTGAAACAGGCCTGCCGGTTGCAGGACATCTGACCTGTGTTGACGCGACGCGGGATGAAACGCTCCAGATCGCTAGAAATTATGCGGCGGCAGGCGTGTCATCTATCGTAGCGCTACGGGGGGATCCGCCCAAGGGCGAAGGCGGCTTTGTCGCGCATCCAGACGGCTTTGCAAATTCTATTGAGCTGATCGAGGCCCTAGCAGATCTTGATGCCTTTCACATCCGCGTCGGGGCCTATCCTGAAAAACACCCTGAAGCGCGTGATCAAGCCCAAGATATTGCATGGCTAAAACGCAAAATAGATGCTGGTGCATCCGAAGCCTTGACGCAGTTTTTCTTTGATACCGAAGATTTTCTAAGGTTCCGCGACGCTTGCGTTAAGGCAGGCATTGACGCACCAATTATTCCAGGGATCTTGCCGATTGAAAACTGGAATGGCGTTAAACATTTTGCCGCACGCTGTGGCGCGACTGCGCCCGCATGGTTGGACGATGCCTTTGAAAAGGCTGCGCGCGACAATCGTTCCGATCTGTTAGCCACAGCAATCTGTACCGAAATGTGCAGTGACCTGTTGGATGAAGGCGTCAACAGCCTGCACTTTTATACCTTGAACCGACCTGAATTAACACGTGACGTGTGCTTTGCTTTGGGTGTGCAGCCCAAAGTCACCCTTGAAAAAGTCGCCTAATCCCCGAAGTCGGGCGCATAACTGGACCAAAGGCAACTTGGGTCCATTTTTATGCCTTACTCATCAGAGCTTTGTTGCATTGTCCACAGTGCGTAATACCGCCCACCCTTGGCCCAAAGTTCATCATGTGTGCCCTGTTCAACCACATGACCCTTTTCAAGAACAACGATCTGGTCGGCATCCGCAATCGTGGACAAACGATGTGCGATGGTGATCACAGTACGCCCTTCGGCCGCGCGATCCAATGCTTCTTGAATGCCCTGTTCTGTTTCGGTGTCTAAGGCTGATGTCGCCTCGTCCAACAGCAAGATCGGCGGATTTTTCAAAAGCGTACGCGCAATACCTACACGCTGTTTTTCACCGCCTGATAATTTCAAACCACGTTCACCAACAGGTGTCTCATACCCTTCTGGTAAGGACAGGATGAAATCATGAATTTGCGCGTCACGCGCGGCTTTTTCGACTTCTTCCTTGGTGGCACCATCACGGCCATAAGCAATGTTATAATAAATCGTGTCGTTAAATAGCACTGTATCCTGCGGCACAACACCGATAGAATCATGCAGGCTTTTTTGGGTTATGTCGCGCACATCTTGACCGTCTATAGTCAAGGAACCACCACTGACGTCATAAAAACGGAACAACAGCCGCCCAATCGTAGATTTTCCAGAACCAGATGACCCGACGATTGCCACTGTTTGTCCAGCAGGCACATCAATCGACACATTCTGCAAGATCGGGCGGTCCGGATTATATCCAAAAGACACGTTGCTAAGACGGATATTTCCGCCATGTACTGCCAAATTCATAGCGTTAGGTTTGTCGTTAATTTCAGCAGGCTGTTCTAGCAGGTCAAACATTTCGCCCATGTCCACAAGACTTTGTCGAATTTCACGATAGACGGTGCCCAAGAAATTCAAGGGCATGGTGATCTGAATCATGAACGCATTCACCATAACAAAATCACCAACGGTCAGTTCCCCACGTTCCACACCCATTGCCGCCAAAACCATCACAATGATTAAACCGATAGAAATGATGACCGCTTGGCCAAAGTTCAGAAAAGCCAGCGAATAATTGGTCAATAACGCAGCATGTTCATAGCCCCGCATCGCGGTGTCATAACGGTCTGCTTCGCGCTGTTCAGCACCAAAGTATTTCACGGTTTCAAAATTCAAGAGACTGTCAATCGCCTTTTGGTTGGCATCTGTGTCTTGGTCATTCATCTGACGACGCAGTTTTACACGCCATTCAGTGACCGCAAAGGTGAACCAGACGTATAGACCTATGGTGACAACGATGACTGCAAGATATTGCCAATCGAACCAGAAAAACAAAATTCCAGCAACCAGCAACAATTCTAAAATCAACGGCCCAACAGAAAACAGCATAAAGCGCAAAAGAAAATCAACGCCTTTTACGCCACGTTCGATGATACGACTAAGACCACCTGTTTTGCGTGTGATGTGATAGCGCATTGATAAACGATGTATGTGGTTGAATGTTTCTAACGCCAATATACGCAACGCGCGCTGTCCAACCTTGGCAAAGACGGCGTCACGTAATTGTTGCAACCCGTTCGACATGATGCGTGCAACACCGTATGCAACGGTCAATCCCACAGCGCCCAAAACCAAATCGCTCACACCATTGGCAGAGAGCGTGTCGACAGCGTCGCGGTATAAAAACGGTGTATAGGTGCCAATCAGTTTGGACAGCAAAAGCGCCGCCATCGCAATCACGACCCGGTATTTCACCCATGCTTTATCTGCAGGCCACAGATACGGGATAACCCGCATGATAATGGCCCAACTAGACCGGCGTTCGGCTTTTACCGCGTTCACGGGCTCTGGGTTCGTTTGGGTTTGTGCTGTCATCGCGTCAAATCAATCTGAAAAAAGGTTACCCCCAGATAACCATAGCGGCCCCGAGTTACCAGAGCCGCTATGATATTTTTCTATGATCGCATTTATTGACCGCTGTCGTCTGAAGGCAGAACAAAAACCTGCCCCGGATAAATCAAATCAGGATTGCGAATTTTATCGCGGTTTGCCTCGAACACCCGAACATACAGGATGCCTTGACCATAACGGGCCCGCGAAATGCCCCAAAGCGTGTTGCCAGGCTGCACTGTAACTGCGGTGATTTCTGGTGTTGGCGCTGGTTCGACCACATCGGCTTGCGTTGTTTGATCGTTGGTTTCTTGGGACACCACGGTGTTGGTTTCCTCTGCCGTTTGTTGGGCCGCCGCAACAATCGCAGCGCGATCTTCACGCTTGAACGGCGTCTCAAACCGTGAGCTCACCTTGCCATCTTGATCAACCTGGTCCAGCCTTAGCGTATAGACACCCGCTGGGATCGCATTTCCATCAATGCGCCAAAAACCTTTGTCATCGGCCGCCGTCGAAAGCGCGAGCTGGTTATCAAGATACAGGTTGATTGTTGCACCCTGTTCAGCGCGGCCAGACAAAATGATCGCACCATCATCGCTATAACTGATCGCGTCCATGACCACTTGGGTTGGGGCAATCTCTTCTGCCGATTGGATCACCTTGACACCCGTCGTATCGGCGACAAAGACGGTCGGCTGTTGTGCGATTTCTAAATCACTCTCTTTCGCGTCTGCAGCTTGGCTCGACGTGGTTGCCACAGCCTGTGTCCCGATGGTTTCAGTTTGATCTGTTTGTTGATCAGACTGCTGGTTTGTGGTGTCCACAGTTTCAACACTTGAATCATTTGACGAAAGCCGCATGTCGGGTGTGGATTGCGCGGTTGCTGCGTCATTCTGCAACGACACCACAGACGCCGTTTCAGTTACAGACTGATCTGTTTCTACATCAGCCGTTTGCGTTTGATTTTCGTCATTAGATGAATTTGATGCGCTCGCCGCGTCAAGTGCACTGGCGGCTTGACCTGTAGCATCCGCAACCGCCTGAGACGCTGTTACAAATGTAGCGTTGTCCGTACCCGAATTCTGATCGGCAGCATCAGATGGATTTGGTGTGTCGCTTGCTTGGTCTGGTTGGACCAAGGCAATGACATCAGCGGCATCTTCGTCGGCTTGTGTTGTCGCGGCAACGGTGTCTGTTGCGCCATCGGCGGTTTCATCACCTTTTGCAACAATCTGTGTTGGTGCGATGACGATATCCTGATCCGCATAGGCAACCTGTTCGCCGCGGCCAATACGCAACGCCAAGACACGCGCCGTTTCTGATGGTGGCAGTTCAAACATCAAAACAAAATTTCCGTCGTTTTCGACATTGGTTTGAGCAACCTCAACACCATCAACGACAGCTGCGATATCCAGACCAGCATCACCTTTTCCGGCCACCAATACATAACCGTCAGCATCGATGCGCACTGTATCAACGCTGATCTCGGGCAGGGTTGCCTGATCTGTGCTTTGCGCATCGGTCTGGGTTGGCGAGGCCTCTTGCGACGCAACGGTTCTTTGATCTTGCACCTGAGCAACAGCGTCTTGCGCGGCTGGCTTTGCTGTGTCATTTACAACCACCTCGGCATCGCCAGTCGGCGCTTTCTCGGTTTTACTTTTCAATTGAAAGACATAAATCGCCGCTCCTGTCGCTATGATCGCTGACAGAATCCACGCCAAAGTTTTATTCATCAGGGGCCCCCGAAATTCGATAGATCCAGATTTACTGGTTGAGCGACCATAGCAATGTGGATAACCATGGTCAAAGACTGCTCTAAGGAAAAAGGGATAGAAATGCAAAATATATCTGTCTGTGTTTACTGTGGTTCGCGCTTTGGCACGTCCGCTGACTTCAAAGCCCAAGCGACCGACCTTGGACAGCGTATCGCCGGCGAAAAGTGGCGATTGGTTTATGGGGCGGGTGATGTCGGCTTGATGGGGGCTGTGGCACGCGCCGCCCAAGGCGCAGGCGCAACGACCTTTGGCGTTATTCCAACGCATCTGTTGCGCGCCGAGGTGGGAAAAACGGATTTGACCCATTTCGTCATCACTGAAAACATGCACGAACGTAAAAAAGTAATGTTCATGAATTCCGATGCTATTGTTGTCATGCCTGGTGGGGCAGGTTCAATGGACGAATTTTTCGAAGTTCTGACATGGGCACAATTAGACCTGCACAATAAACCCATCATTTTGATGAATGTTGCGGGGTATTGGGACCCATTGATTGGGCTAATCGATCATATGATTGCAAATGGTTTTGCCGATCCATCTTTGGCTGATCTTTTCACGATCACACAGTCGGCCCAAGAAACCATCACCGCGATCAAGGGAAAAACCCTGAAATAAAAAAGCCCAGCGACTTTTGATCGCTGGGCTTTTGTGCGTCAGTAAAAACACTTACATGCGCGATGCAACGTTTTCCCAGTTAACCAAGTTGTCCAAGAAGTTGGTCAAATACGCAGGGCGTTTATTGCGGAAATCGATGTAATAGGAATGTTCCCACACGTCGCATCCCAACAGCGCAGTTTGATTGAAACACAATGGGTTCACGCCGTTTTCTGTTTTGGTGATTTTCAGACCGCCATCGGCTTCTTTTACCAACCAGCACCAGCCTGATCCAAACTGACCTGCACCCGCGGCGCAGAAATCTTCTTTGAATTTGTCAACAGAACCAAAGCTGTCCACAATTGCCTTTTCCAATTCGGATGGCATGTTGCGTCCTGTTGGGCCCATCATTTCCCAAAACTGATTGTGGTTCCAATGCTGCGACGCATTGTTAAAGATACCGTTTTGGGCAACCGCACCTGCTTGATAAGTGCCTTTGATGATATCTTCTAAGGATTTACCTTCCCATTCGGTACCAGCAATCAATTTGTTGCCGTTGTCGACGTAGGCTTTGTGATGCAAATCGTGGTGGTACTCCAATGTCTCCTTAGACATGCCCAAATCTGCAAGCGCATCATGCGCATAAGGAAGTGCTGGAAGTTCAAATGCCATCTTAGGCCCCCTTTATAAATTAAACTGCGTTTCCATTAAATGGTGCTTTATCACGTCGAACGTCAAGACCAAAGCCCCAAAACACCATTCACTTTTGTAAAAATACTCTCGCCAAAGGCTTCGCGCCGTGACACACTGCGCAAAAAAAACTGCGCCGCCCAAGAGGCGGCACAATTTCATAGCAATTTAGGGATTTTACCAATCTCCAACCTCAAAGCCACGATGTGCGGAATTGGTCAAAAGCTGGAACATATACTGCGCAACCGACCTGAAACATACGATACGCACCTGACTGTCAGACGCCATCCAAAAGGCTGCGGCCACCTGTGCGATGCGCGTTCTGCGCACATCGCCAATCTCAAACGCTCTTAGATCAACGGGTGCCAGTTTAGCGATGACTTCGCGCACAGCATCCCCTTCTATATCGAAGACATCCCGCGCATCAGAAACATTGACCACCAATGCATGTGCCTGCCCCAACGCACCAGTCAAAGCATTTGCAAGATCTGACACGCGATCATAATCACACACGATCAAAAGCTCATCGGGGGACATCCACAACACCTGGGTGTCTTTGCCGGGCGCAACCCGACGTATATCGGGAATTGCAGCGCCACAAACATCTTTGACGGCTTTGACAAAGATCTTATCAGAAAAATCGCCGCGCAGCGTAATCATACCCGTTAATGGGGCCTCGGTCAACGCAACATAGCCTTGTGATTTTGCGCCCTTCAGCGCGGTCACTGCATTAGACATTTTGTTTGGCCCCTTCTTTATCATAGAACACTTGGTCAACAATTTTGGCTTTGATGATGGTTCCATCCACTTTTGGGAATTCGATAACGTCGCCCATGCGGTTTGGTCCGTTGTGGATCAAGCCCATGGCAATGCCGCGTCCCAAGGTGGGCGAATAATAGGTTGACGTCACACGACCAATCATATTACGTTGGCCGTTGGCATTGACGCCCTCGCCCGCTGCATATGCACCATCTGGTAATACAGACCCGTCCAAGGTTTCTAGGCCAACCAGCTTCCAACGATCAGGCGACACCATAAACGACCGTTCCTGCGCCCGCTTGCCGATGTAATCTGCTTTCTTTTTAGAAATAGCCCAATGCAGTCCCAAATCTTGTGGAATGACGGTACCGTCGGTTTCATCACCAATCATGATAAACCCTTTTTCGGCCCGCATCACGTGCAACGCTTCGGTCCCATAGGGCATGACATCAAATTCAGCACCTGCCGCCATCAGCGCATCCCAGAATGCGCGTCCTTGGCTGGCAGGAACGGCGATTTCGTAGGACAATTCACCCGAGAACGAAATGCGATACACACGGGCGTCAAAATCACCCAATTTGCCATCTGCCCAATCCATGAAACCGATCGCCTCTTTCGAGACGTCCATGCCGCCGAGCTTTTCCAAAACTTTGCGTGCATTAGGACCAACGACCGCGACCTGCGCGTATTGTTCAGTGACATTGGCAGTATAAACTTTCCAATCCCACCATTCGGTTTGCAGCCATTCTTCCATATGCGCATGGATACGATCTGCGCCGCCTGTGGTGGTGTGGCACAGGAATGTGTCCTCATCAATACGTGCGACAACGCCGTCATCGGTGAGGAACCCGTTTTCCGTACACATCAAACCGTAACGGCATTTGCCAACTTTGAGCGTGGACATCATGTTGGTATAAAGCATGTCCAAGAATTGGCCTGCATCCGGCCCTTTGACAATGATCTTGCCCAGTGTTGACGCATCCAACATACCGACGGATTTACGGGTTTGCAGAATTTCGCGTTCCACAGCCTGTGCCTTTGTTTCGCCTGCACGCGGGAAACAATACGGACGACGCCAATGCCCTACGGGTTCATAGACTGCGCCATTGGCATCGTGCCAGTCTTGGATTGGCGTTTTACGGATGGGTTGGAACACCTCATCGCGCGCCGATCCCGCAATCGCGCCCATCGAAATGGGTGTATATGGCGGACGGAACGTCGTAGTGCCCACCGCAGGGATATCCGCATTCAATGAATTGGCAAGCGTCGCCAAGCCGTTGATATTGGACAGTTTACCCTGATCTGTTGCCATACCCAACGTCGTATAACGCTTGGTATGTTCAACGCTTTCATAGCCTTCTTGTGCTGCCAACTGAACATCACTGACTTTTACGTCATTTTGGTAATCAAGCCACGCTTTTGTCCGCAGCTTGATGCCCGCACCTTGGGGCATCATCCAGACTGGTTCCAGCGCGGCCTCACCCTCAGCCACTGCCTCTGGCACGCGCGTGCTGGGGGCTTTGTGACCCAAGGCTTTGACGACGTCTTTTGCGCGCGCTGTTGCATCTGCAAGGACGGCGGCCAAGCCTAATTCACCGTTCGCAGAGCCTGCGGGCATGACAAATCCGACACCGTTTTGGTTTGTTGGTGCTTTGGTCAAATCAGGGCGGAACATGGCTTGCGCATCGTCCCACAGCAATTTGCCACCACAATGTGAATAAAGATGCACCACAGGCGACCAACCGCCTGACATTGCCACAGCGTCACAATCAATCTTTTCAATCACTGCGCCTTCGCCCGATTGCAGACAGATTTCGACACCAGTAACGCGTTTGCCACCGATGACCCGCGCAATGGCTTTTCCATTTTCGACCCGAATACCCATGCTGCGTGCGGTTTCCGCCAGTTCACCGCCGCCGGTCGCACGCGCATCCAAGATCACAGGCACGGCGAGGCCAGCATTCTTGAGCGTGATCGCTGTACGATAGGCGTCGTCATTGTTGGTGACCACGACAGTACGGTCGCCAATGGAAACCCCCCAGTTGACCACATAATCACGCACCGCGGACGCCAATAGAACACCCGGAATATCGTTACCTGCAAAAGACAAGGGACGTTCAATCGCACCTGTTGCTGTAATGATTTGTCCCGCGCGAATGCGCCACAGACGATGACGCGGCGCTTTCAGATCAGGCGCGTGATCTGTCACACGCTCATACCCCAGTAAATAACCGTGATCGTATACACCAGCGCCCATCATGCGGGTTTTCAGCGTAACGTTCTCCATCGCGTCAAGATCAGCTATGGTTTTTGTGACAAAAGCTTCTGTTGTATCGCCCGCAATCGTGCCGCCATCGACAACTGCACGACCGCCCCAATGGGCGGTCTGTTCCATAACCAAAACGCGTGCACCAGAAGCCGCGGCGGTTTTGGCAGCTTGCAGACCAGCAATACCGCCACCAACGACCACCACATCATAGAAAGCATAAAAATGTTCGTATGTTGAACCATCTTTATCCTTTGGCGCTTTGCCCAGACCTGCGGATTGACGGATGAACGGCTCATAGACATGTTTCCAAAATGCGCGCGGATACATGAACATTTTATAGTAAAAACCGGCAGGCAAGAAACGAGACAAATGCGTGTTGATCGCGCCCACATCGAACTCTAGGCTTGGCCAATGGTTTTGGCTGGTCGCGGCCAATCCATCGTAAAGTTCGGTTGTGGTCACACGTTGGTTTGGTTCAAAAAACGCACCTTGGTTCATGTTGACCAAGCCGTTCGGTTCTTCAGCGCCCGCGGCAACAACGCCGCGAGGCCGGTGATATTTGAATGAACGGCCAATCAACATCTGATCATTGGCCAAAAGCGCGGAGGCAAGTGTATCGCCCGCATAGCCCAACAGCCGTTTACCATTGAACCGGAATTCAATTTGTTTGGATGTGTCAGTCAGGCGACCGCCTGTGGATAGTCGTGTGCTCATCTTATAAACCCTTGGTTTGGGTTGCGCGGGCGGATGCCTGCGGCGCGGATATTTGTGGACAGAAAATGATCATTTGAATTCTCTCCATGTCCAGCCAGGGCGTTTGGCCGTGATTTTATCTTTGATCTCTTGGGGTGGGACCGACGTATGTGCGGTGTATGTGCCGAATACTTCGAGTGTGTTGGTGCAGCGTGCTGCGTGAAACCATTTGCCACAGCCATAAGAATGGCGCCAGCGTTCGAAATGCACCCCTTTGGGGTTTTCACGCATGAACAAATAGCCTTCGAAATCGTCGTCATTTGAGCCTGGGCCAAAGCGTTTCAGGTGCGCTTCGCCGCCTGCGGTCAATTCTGTTTCTTCGGCATGAATGCCACAGTAAGGACATTGAAGAGTTAGCATGGTTGCACCTTTTTATTGAAAAGTTGCGCCTGAAGTCCCATGTTTTCATCATGGAACCGATGAGCATTGTTTTTATCGTCGCAGCGATTGCAGCTTTTATCTGCATCAAAGCTGGCATTGGAATTTATTTCGCGAATTTTACCGCAGACGAGATGGATGATTTTCGCGACAGTTCCTTTTTTCACAGCATCGTGGCAAGTTTTGCCGATCCGGCGAGTGGTACCGATTTCACGCTGGGTCCGATGGACGAGGATAGCTCGGCCTTTGACGGTTTTGCAGATGGCGGAGGAGATGGCGGCGACTGACATCAGTGTGCCACCCCTGCGGCGACGCTTTCGTCGATAAATTTACCTTCGCGGAAGCGCCACATGCTGAATTCCTGGGCCAGGGGCGAATGCCCTTTGGCCATTAATTCCGCCATGGCCCAACCTGACCCGGGGATCGCTTTGAACCCGCCGGTGCCCCAGCCGCAGTTCATAAAGATACCCTCGACAGGTGTTTTCGAAATGATCGGTGACCGGTCGCCGGTCATGTCGACGATACCGCCCCACTGACGCAGCATTTTCAAACGGCTGATCATTGGGAAGGTTTCAATCAAAGCGCGCACGGTTTCTTCGATATGGTGGAATGATCCGCGCTGAGTATAGTTGTTATAACCGTCCGTGCCACCACCGATGACCATTTCGCCCTTGTCGGATTGCGACATATAGCCATGAACCGTATTGGCCATGACCACCACATCCATACAGGGTTTGATCGGTTCTGAGACCAAGGCCTGCAATGCAAGTGATTCAATCGGCAAACGGAAACCCGCCTGATCGGCCAAGACGCTGGAGTGTCCTGCAACCACGATACCCAGTTTGTCGCAGTCAATTGAGCCTTTTGTTGTATCTACACCAACAACGCGGGCACCCTCACGACGGATCGCGGTGACTTCGCATTTTTGGATAATATCCATGCCCATATCAGAGCAAGCACGCGCATACCCCCAAGCCACAGCGTCATGGCGCGCTGTGCCACCGCGCGGTTGCCAAAGACCACCCAATACCGGGTATCTTGGGCCGTGAATGTTGATAATTGGGACCAGCTGCTTGACCTTTTCAGGGCCAATGAATTGTGTCGACACCCCTTGCAGGGCGTTTGCATGTGCTGTGCGTTCATATCCCCGCACCTCATGTTCGGTTTGGGCCAACATGATAACGCCGCGCGGGCTGAACATGACGTTATAGTTCAAATCTTGGCTCATTGTTTCATACAACGAACGCGCTTTTTCATAAATCGCCGCTGATGGATCCTGAAGGTAGTTCGATCGAATGATCGTCGTGTTACGCCCGGTATTTCCACCGCCCAACCATCCTTTTTCGATGATTGCGACGTTGGTAATTCCATAGTTCTTGCCCAGATAATAGGCCGTTGCCAGACCATGGCCGCCTGCACCAACGATGATTGCGTCATATTTCTTTTTGGGCTGGGGTGATTTCCACGCCCGTTCCCACCCAGTGTGGTAACGCGCGGCTTCGCGTGCGACAGCAAATATTGAATAGCGTTTCATTAGGTATCGAATCCCATTTGTAGCGTTGCATGTTTAATGCCAAATACTGGACAAATCCCCCCGTCCCAGTGCGTCACTTGTACCATACATTGCGACATCTGCACCGCATGCGATGCATTACCCCTTTTTAATCCAACAATTGGACGCTACATATTGCCTAACAAAACGGAGGCAATATGACTTTCTGGATCGTAGCCTTGGCGACTGGCGCCATTTTGGCTTTTTTCTTTTTCAAAGCGCTTACTCTGCGCGCGCCACAGATAAAAGATGAAACCGACCTCGCTGTTTACAAACAACAACTTGTTGAGGTGGATCGGGATCTAGAGCGTGGCATCATTGCCCCAGACGAGGCCGACCGTCTAAAGACAGAAATCTCACGGCGTGTTCTGGCATTAGACAAACACAGCGATGACCTGGCATCCAACCTAAGTGGGCGCGAAATTGCACTGATCGGCGCGATTTTTGTCACGGTATTTCTGGGGGGGGGCGCCGCACTTTACACGCATCTTGGCCAACCAGGGTATTCCGACCTGTCCCAAAACGATCGTATTGAAAACGCAAAAGTGCGAATGGAGGCCAGACCAAGCCAAACCGAAGTTTGGGATAAAATGCCAGCCGAGATTGAGCTAAATACCCCCGTCGGCGAAATGGCTGAGATGGTCAAACAGTTACGTGACAAAGTGGCAACGCGGCCGAATGACCTAGAAGGCCACATATTACTTTTTAGAATAGAAGCAGGTTTGGGCAACTTTCGTGCAGCGGCCGTGGCAAAAGAACGTGTCCTATCGCTGACAGCCGAGCCAACAATCGAAGATTATTTCGATTATGCTGAGATGCTGATCCTCTCGGTGAATGGTTATGTTTCCCCCCAAGCTGAGACCGCGTTGAAAGCGGTATTATCACGCGACCCCAACCATGGCCCTGCCCTTTATTATTCAGGACACATGATGGCGCAGAATGATCGCCCAGACGTTGCGTTTCGCCTATGGAACAGATTGCTGCGTGATGGACCCGACGATGCACCATGGCTTGAACCGATTAGGACACAAATCCCTAAACTTGCGTTTCTTGCAGGCATCAGTGACTTTGAGCTGCCTCAACCACAATTGAAAGGTCCAAGTCCGGAAGACATCGCCGCCGCCTCTGACATGACGGATGGCGATCGTATGGACATGATCCGTGGGATGGTGTCTCAGCTATCGGATCGTTTGGCCACACAGGGTGGCGGTCCATCTGAATGGGCACGTTTGATCAACGCTTTGGGCGTGCTTGGCGATATCGAACAGGCCAAAACTATTTTCGCGAATGCAAAAGAGGTCTTCGCATCAAATATGGGGGCTTTGGATCAAGTGACAACCGCCGCGCGCCAAATCGGAATTGCAGAATGATAACCGATGACATCGCAGAATTTGCGACAGCACTTCCTTCTATGTCTGCGCTGATCGGATTAGACTTGGGCACAAAAACAATTGGGATCGCGGTGTCTGACACGTTTCTATCGGTGGCCAGTCCGATCGAAACCATCAAACGCACCAAATTCACCGCCGACGCAGAGGCTGTCATTAAACACATCAATGCGCGCGCTATTGGTGGTTTGGTCTTAGGTCTGCCCCGCAATATGGACGGAACCGAAGGCCCAAGGTGTCAAGCAACACGGGCCTTTGCCCGAAACTTTGCGCGCCTTCATGATTTGCCCATCACGTTTTGGGATGAACGTCTGTCAACAGTTGCGGCAGAAAAAGCTTTACTTGAGGCGGATACGACACGAAAACGTCGTTCTGAGGTTATCGATCACGTCGCAGCGTCGTATATCTTGCAAGGGACGCTAGACAGGCTGCGCCATCTTAAAGGGTAAAATATGAATTCTCCGACTGATCACATTTGGAAACGGGACGAAATCGAAAGCCCTTGCATCAAGATTTGCGTCGTGCATCCTGAAACTCGTATCTGCACTGGATGCTATCGCACCATCGACGAAATTAGCGCATGGTCACGAATGACGCCTGACGCGCGCAGAGCGGTTATGGTCGATTTGCCTAACCGTGTCAGCAGTTTAAAACAACGTCGCGGCGGGCGGGCAGCGCGGCTTAATCGCAGTCTCTAAGCCAAGCCTTCATATGACTTAGCATAGGCCTGAAATAGGCGATCATGCGACCGTCTGTCGGTGACGTCGCACCGTCACTCCAAGGGGCCACCCCATGCAAGCATAAGGGATGCAACGCATAGGCTTGACCGACCCCAACCTCGATCAACACCCGTTCACAGGTCGTAAAAACTTTCTTTCGGGCATCAATATAAGCGTCTGTCACATCCACATTCGACCATTCAATCGGATCAATGCCATCAAATCGGGCGGCAAACGCGTCGCGCATAATGCGATGCGACCCACGCCAAACCACCATTGGGCTTGCACCATTTCCGCATGGCGTTAAGGGGATCCCCAAGATATACGCGTGCGGCTCTTTCACAAAACGCCGCTTTGGCGTTCCGAGTCCAAGAATGCCATCCACATGCGCCGCGTCGCGTTTGAAACGATATCGAAATGCAGCCTCGGTTTCACCAAAGCGCGGTTTTGGATACCCGGGGTAAATGATCGATAGTTGCGCAGGATGCTTTGGCTCGGGAAAACATGCGTTCAGCCGTTCTGGAAAAGGAACATTGCAGATGGCACCTGTGCTATCATTGGGCAAGGCATCAACACCGACAAACCAAGTGCCCTCACACTGTAACCATGCTTTGCGCATAGATGGGTCCGACACGACCGAACGCCCTGCCTCACGCGCGGCGGTGGCCCAGCGGTCGACCGCTGGGTCGTGGTCAAAAATGCACCAACCGTCGGTGCCAAACATCTGTTTAATATCCCATTGCCTTGCGCAGCATATTCAACGCGACAAACACAAGGAAAATCGCAAAATATCGCTTTAACCGCTTTGCATCCATCTTATGGGCCAAAGCGACACCAAAGGGCGTTGTAACAAATGTCATCGAAACGATGAGCGCAAAGGCCGCTAAATTCACTGCCCCAACAGTTAAGGGTGGACGGTTGATTGGATCAAGACCAACAAAGAAAAACCCGAGAACGGATGGGACTGCAATCAACAGCCCAAAGCCCGAAGATGTCGCAACCGCGCGGTGGATGGGCATTCCGTGCAGTGTCATGGTAGGGACCCCCAAAGATCCCCCGCCGATGCCCATCAACACCGAAAAGAAACCGACCAGCGGCGAATAAATCGCACGCCTAATCCCAGTGGGCATTGTATCGGCGACGCGCCAATCCGTCTTGCCAAAGGCCATATACAGCCCGATGCACATCCCCAAACAGCCAAAAATCCACTGCAATGTCACCGACTTCAACTGTGCCGCAAACATAACCGAAACGATCGCGCCAACCATAATCCCAGGCGCCCATGTTTTCAAAACGTTCCAATCTACGCCACCATGCTTGTTATGCGACGTCAAGGATCGTATAGAGGTGACAACAATGGTCGCAAGCGATGTCGCCAAACAAATCTGCATCAGATTTTCATGCGGATACCCCAACGCGGTAAAGGCATAAAAAAACGCAGGCACCAAAACCATGCCGCCTCCCACGCCAAACAACCCGGCCAAAACCCCCGCAATCGCACCCACGATCATCAGGGCAATTATCATCGTTACCATGTATTACCCCACTTTCATCTTTGCCAAAAATACTCTCGCCGAAGGCTCCCGCATTATCAATGCAGCGAAACCTAAATGCCTTTTGTCAAGGCATCAAAGGCCCGCAGGTTCGCAATCAATGCCCCCATCTGATCCACGGGGATCATATTTGGCCCATCGGACGGCGCGTTATCTGGGTCTTGGTGCGTTTCAATGAACAAGGCCGACACCCCAACCGCACAGGCCGCGCGCGCCAAAACGGGGGCAAATTCGCGTTGACCGCCCGATGTCGTCCCCTGCCCGCCTGGTTGTTGGACCGAATGGGTCGCATCGAAAACGACGGGGTATCCTGTGGCCGCCATCGTGGGCAAACCCCGAAAATCGCTGACCAAGGTGTTATAGCCAAACGATGTTCCCCGATCACACAGCATAATATTTTCATTGCCCGTGCTGGCAATTTTTTCGGCCACATTGCCCATGTCCCACGGGGCCAGAAATTGCCCCTTTTTGACATTAATCGCACGGCCGGTTTTGCCGGCGGCCAATAACAAATCTGTTTGACGGCACAAAAATGCGGGGATCTGGATCACATCGACCACTTCGCCCGCGGGTGCACATTGGGCGGCGTCATGTACGTCGGTCAAGACTGGACAGCCAAAGGCATCACGCACCTCTGCCAAAATCTGCAACCCCTGTTCCATCCCAATGCCACGCTGGGTGGAAATCGACGACCGGTTTGCCTTGTCATAGCTGGCTTTGAAAATAAACTTGGTCCCCGTCGCCGCACAGGCTTTGGCAATTTCTTCAGCCATGAACATTGTGTGATCGCGGCTTTCCAACTGACACGGGCCTGTGATCAAGGCAATGGGCGCGTCGCCACCGATGACAACATCGCCGATTGTGATTTTTTTGGTGTCTAGAATATTCACAGGGTCTCTCCAATCACTGATTCAATACGGGTCACATCTTCGGGGTTGTTCAATTCCCAAAACACGCGACCGCGCCCGTCGACTTCGACGCATTTGACGGTGTGGCCATTGGCCAAAAACCGGAGTTGTTCAAGGCCTTCCAATTGTTCCAACGTGCTCTCGGGCCAGCTCATGTAATGTGCCAAACCTTGGGGGGTATAGGCATAGACGCCGACATGGTGATACACAGGCAAGGGCGCGTCTTCGGGCCATTTGGCGATATCCATAAATGGCACCACCTCTTTCGAAAAATAGATCGCATGATGGTTTTTATCGAACACGGCCGTCGTGCCACCCACGCGGCCGTTCTTGCGGTCGGTGGTAAAATGGCCATAGGTCAGGCGATCCAATCGCAACACAGGGGTTGCCATGTCGGCGGTGGTGTCCGATTTCATTGCCGCAATCAGGTCCTCGACGAACCAATGGGGTGTCAGGGGCGCGTCACCTTGCAGGTTCACGATCAAATCCGCATCAAGTCCCGCATTTTGCACCGCCTCGGCACAGCGTTCGGTGCCATTGCGACAGCTCGATGAGGTGATGATGACATCCGCGCCAAATCCCCGCGCCGCATCTGCGATACGATCATCATCGGTTGCGACATAAATCGCATCAACGCCGCTGACCCGCTTGGCCGCGCGCCAGCTCAGTTCAATCAAGGATTGGCGTGTGCCATCAGGCAACGTCAGTTCGACCAAGGGCTTGCCCGGATAACGCGTTGAGGCATAACGGGCGGGAATTATGATAACAGTTTTCATGCGACACCTGCGCGTAAAAGATCATGGATATGAATAACACCGATGGGATGATGTGTATCATCGACCACCACAAGGACGCTGATTTTCCGCGTATTCATGATGTTCAACGCCTCGGCGGCAAATTGTTTTTTCCTCACCGTAATCGGGTTGATCGTTGCGATTTCACCTGCCGTTTTTTGCATCAAATGATG
>Ga0255753_1002796_pt1 | contig 18781 bp, 14 predicted proteins | sample 041ome_10_FD_179953 | JGI IMG/M metagenome (GOLD analysis project Ga0255753, IMG submission 179953) | Coastal salt marsh microbial communities from the Groves Creek Marsh, Skidaway Island, Georgia - 041412US metaG (version 2) | ecosystem: Environmental > Aquatic > Marine > Intertidal zone > Salt...
AAGAAGGGGAGGAAAATTTTCTACATCAAGCGAGTCTGTGTCAGCGCTATGGTGCGGCCATTGTCGTCATGGCTTTCGACGAAAACGGACAAGCCGACAATTTGGAAAAACGTAAAAAAATCTGCAAGCGCGCCTATGATTTGCTGCGCAATGAGCTGGACTATGATCCACGCGACATCATCATTGACCCCAATGTGTTTGCCGTAGCCACAGGTATTGAAGAACACAACACTTACGGTGTGGATTTCATCGAAGCTTGTCAGTGGATAAGACAAAATCTGGAAGGTGTCGGCCTGTCAGGTGGTATTTCCAACGTGAGCTTCTCTTTCCGCGGCAACAATCCGGTGCGCGAGGCAATTCACTCTGTGTTCCTGTTCCATGCCATCAAAGCCGGATTAAACATGGGAATTGTCAACGCTGGCCAATTGGCTGTTTACGACGATTTGCCTGCAGAACTTCGTGATGCCGTCGAAGATGTTGTGCTCAACCGCTCCAGTGAAGCGACGGAGAAGATGCTTGCCATTGCCGATAAATATCGTGGCGACGGAGGCCCTGCCGAAAGCAAGGAAGACCTTGGCTGGCGTGATTGGCCAGTAAACAAGCGGCTAGAGCATTCCCTGGTCAAAGGGATTAATAAGTACATCCTTGAAGACACGGAAGAAGCACGTCTGGCTGTAGACAAGCCCATCGAAGTAATCGAAGGCCCGCTCATGGACGGCATGAACGTGGTTGGGGATCTTTTTGGCGCGGGCAAGATGTTTTTGCCCCAGGTGGTCAAATCTGCGCGTGTCATGAAACAGGCTGTCGCCCATTTGGAGCCCTATATTGAAGCGGAAAAAGTCGAAGGGGAAACCAACGGCAAGATTTTGATGGCCACAGTAAAAGGTGATGTCCACGACATTGGCAAAAACATTGTCGGTGTGGTTTTACAATGCAACAACTTTGAGGTCATTGATCTGGGCGTGATGGTGCCTGCAGAAAAAATCCTGGCCACGGCCAAAGCAGAAAAGTGCGACATCATTGGTTTAAGCGGCCTGATTACTCCATCGCTCGACGAAATGGTTTCCATCGCGAAAGAAATGGAACGCCAGGAGTATTCCCTACCCTTGCTTATTGGCGGGGCAACAACGTCCAAGGCACACACGGCCGTGAAAATCGAACCACAATTCAAACGCAATCAGGTGGTTTATGTAGCTGATGCCTCGCGAGCTGTAGGTGTCGCCAGCAATTTGCTGAGTAAAGGCCAGCGCGATTCCTTTGTCGCCAGTATTCAGGCGGAATATGAGACTGTGCGCGAACGTGTGGCCAATCGACGCCAGAAGACTATGCTTACCTACGATGAGGCCCGCAAGCGCAAGCCCACGTATGACTGGGGAAACTATCAACCCCCTGTTCCTGCCCAATTGGGCACACAGGTGATTGATGACTACCCACTGGAAGACTTGCTTGGTACGTTTGACTGGACGCCATTTTTTATCACCTGGGAACTCGCCGGTAAATATCCACGTATTTTTGAAGACAAAAAAATAGGGGAAGCCGCTCTTAACCTTTACGAGGACGCCCAGGCCATGCTGCAGGACATCATTGATAACAAGCGTTTTACCGCCAAAGCTGTTTTCGGATTTTGGCCCGCTAACCAAGTCGATGACGATGATATCCAGCTATTTGATGAGGGCGGAAATCCGCTGACCCGCCTGCATCATATACGTCAGCAACGTCCAAAATCGGAAGATGCACCTCTGCAGAGCCTGGCTGATTACATTGCCCCCGCAGATACTGGAAAACCTGATTACATCGGCGGCTTTGCCGTCTGTGTGCACGGCGCCGATGAATTAGCGGCCACCTACGAGGCAGCCAAAGACGATTACAACGCCATTATGGTCAAAGCTCTGGCTGATCGCTTTGCAGAATCACTTGCCGAGGTCTTACATCAGCAGGTTCGCAAGAAATATTGGGGCTACCAACCCGAGGAAGAACTTTCCAACGAGGAACTTATCGGCGAGAAGTATCGTGGGATACGTCCTGCGCCAGGCTACCCAGCCTGTCCTGACCACACCGAGAAAGCCACGCTGTTCAAGCTGTTGGACGCTGAAAAGACCATCGGAGCCCAGCTCACTGAAAGTTTCGCCATGAGCCCCGCTGCCGCTGTAAGCGGCTGGTATTTCTCCCACCCGGAAAGTCGTTACTTTGGCACCGGGAAAATTGGCATGGATCAGGTAGAAAGCTTGGCCCAGCGCAAGAATATTAAACTGGGGGACATGGAGCGCTGGTTGCAGCCTGTTTTGGAAGACTGAAGCATTGGTTCCGCAGCTTCTTTCAAGTCAAGTGTAAACAAATTCAGAAGCCTTATGAAGATATAGTCCACATAGACCAGTTGATTTTTTTGTTTGATGTGCGCACGTAAACGAACAAAGTAAATTGTTTATACTATTACCACAACACGAACTTATATATCTCTTAGAGGGGCACAAATGAAACTCGAATCTATTGCCTTACATGAAGGCTACAAGTCTGAAGAAACCACCAAGGCAGCGGCGGTTCCCATCTACCAAACCACATCCTATACCTTTGATAATACCCAGCATGGTGCAGATCTTTTTGATTTAAAGGTACAGGGCAATATTTATACCCGCATCATGAACCCGACAACCGCTGTGCTCGAGCAACGAGTTGCGGCTATGGAAGGCGGAATTGGTGCCCTGGGTGTCGCTTCGGGGATGGCGGCGATTACCTACGCTGTTCAGTGCATTACCCAGGTTGGTGACAATATTATCAGCACAAGCCAGCTGTATGGAGGCACCTATAATTTCTTTGCCCACACCTTGCCAAACCAGGGCGTCGAGGTGCGAATGATCTCTCACGATGACTTCGAGGGCTTTGATCAAGCCATTGACGCAAAAACCAAGGCTATCTTTTGCGAATCTATTGGCAACCCGGCCGGTAATATTGTCGACATTAGTCGCTTGGCTGTGATCGCACACAAACACGGCGTGCCTCTGATTGTTGATAACACCGTGGCCACCCCATACTTGTGCCGCCCATTTGATTTGGGTGCAGACATCGTTGTGCACTCCCTGACGAAATATATCGGTGGTCATGGCACATCAGTTGGCGGAGTTATCGTGGATTCTGGAAAATTTGATTGGGCTGCAAATAAGGAGCGTTTTCCAGTGCTGAATGAGCCAGATCCCTCCTATCACGGTGTGGTCTACACCGAAGCTCTTGCTGAGGCGGCCTACATTGGGCGCTGCCGAGTTGTTCCGCTGCGAAATACTGGGGCTGCACTCTCCCCAATGAATGCATTTCAGATCCTTCAAGGACTTGAAACGCTAGGCTTGCGAATGGATCGACACTGTGAAAACGCAGAAAAACTCGCTGAATTCTTACAACAGCACGAAAAAGTAAGCTGGGTAAACTATGCCGCCCTGCCAGATAGCGCCTACTACGAAAACTGTCAGAAAATCACAAAGGGTAAAGCCTCTGGCATCTTGAGTTTTGGCCTGAAAGGCGGGCTGGACGCCGGAGCTAGATTTATCGACTCTCTGGAGATGATTCTTCGTCTTGTGAATATTGGTGATGCAAAATCCCTTGCATGCCATCCAGCATCGACGACTCATCGACAACTAAACGAAGATGAACTTGCTAAAGCTGGCGTAAGCACTGATTTGGTAAGAATTTCAGTGGGTATAGAGCATATTGACGACATAATCGCCGATGTATCCCAGGCTTTAGACAAGGCATAACATGAATAAAATCGACAAACGCCAGCATTCCAGCCCAATCGTTGACGGCATTAAAAAGGCTCCGGCCCGCTCCATGCTGCGTGCAGTAGGATTTAATGACAAAGACTTCCAGAAACCTCAGGTGGGAATTGCTTCAACCTGGAGCATGGTCACACCCTGCAATATGCATATTAACCTGTTGGCAGACGAGGCCTGTAAAGGCGTAGATTCCGCTGGCGGAAAGGGCGTAATCTTCAACACCATCACCATTTCGGACGGTATCGCCAATGGCACCGAGGCAATGAAATACTCGCTGGTATCGCGCGAGGTCATTGCCGATTCGATAGAAACTGTCGCCGGGTGTCAGGGTTTTGATGGTGTTGTGGCAATTGGCGGCTGTGACAAAAACATGCCAGGTTGCTTAATGGCAATGGCTCGTCTCAACCGGCCTTCGGTCTTTGTTTACGGTGGCACGATTCAACCTGGGAAAAATCACACCGATATTGTTTCAGTTTTTGAAGCGGTAGGCGCTCATTCAAGTGGCAAGATGTCAGAAGAAGACGTCATTGCCGTTGAAAAAACGGCCATCCCTGGCCCCGGCTCCTGTGGCGGCATGTATACCGCTAACACGCTGGCGTCCGCCATTGAAGCGTTGGGTATGAGTTTGCCGAATAGCTCAGCGCAGGAAGCCATAACAGACGCAAAAAAAGCCGATTGCCAACGCGCTGGTGAAGCTGTTCTTAATCTTTTGGAATTAGGCATTACTCCACGCGACATAATGACGCGCAAAGCATTCGAAAACGCCATTGTGACAACTATCGCTTTGGGTGGCTCCACCAACGCTGTGCTCCATTTAATTGCGATGGCACAGTCTGTAGGTGTAGAGCTAAACCTTGATGACTTCACTCGCTTGGGCAAAACCACACCGGTTTTGGCGGATGTTCGCCCCAGTGGCAAGTATCTTATGTCGGAACTTATTGCCATTGGCGGTATACAGCCTTTGATGAAACGCCTGCTGGATGCAGGCATGCTCCATGGAGATTGTCTAACCGTCACCGGTAAAACCCTGTCGGATAACCTTTACGAGGTTGACGACTATCCAGCTGATCAGGAAATTATTCGCCAACTGGACAACCCAATTAAAGCAGACAGCCACCTGCGCATCCTCTATGGCAATCTGGCGCCTACGGGCGCTGTTGCAAAAATTAGCGGCAAGGAAGGCACGCGTTTTTCAGGCACTGCCCGAGTATTTCATTCGGAAGAGGAAGCCATGGACCGGATTCTGGATGGCACTGCCGAGGCTGGCGATGTTTTAGTGATTCGTTATGAAGGCCCCAAGGGTGGGCCTGGCATGCGCGAAATGCTTTCCCCTACTTCTGCCATCATGGGCCGTGGTCTGGGCGATAAAGTTGCCCTGATTACCGATGGTCGTTTTTCCGGTGGCAGTCATGGCTTTGTGGTTGGCCATATTACTCCCGAGGCAATGGAAGGAGGCCCAATTGCTATTGTCGAAAACGGCGATCCGATCACTATTGATGCTGTAAATGACTTGATCACCATTGATATTGACCAAGCAGAAATTGACCGACGACTGGCTAACTGGAAGGCACCTGTGCCACGCTATCAAAGAGGTGTTCTTGCCAAGTACGCCAAAACCGTAGGATCTGCCTCAATGGGCGCTGTTACCGATCAATTTGAGTAACCGTGGTGAACTCCCCGGAAGCTGACATAGTTATGTAAATAGCCCATTCCCGCTTCTGCAATATCAGCCACTACCATATGCTTATCGGCATCATTCGTTGCGGGAATAATAATAATTATTCAGCCGCGCCTATTTTTCTCTTCAATTTATTTGGACAGGTCGCCTGAGAAAGGTCGTACCAGCTTTGCCATAAAATCAATTGTTGCGAGGATGTCGGTTTTACCGGATTACAAGAATTGCAATGCTGACTTGAGTACAAACAACAGCTTGCCATATCATTTAAAGACAATCACCAAGGCAATATCTCACCATTGCTGTGCCAAAAACTACCCGAGTTATTCAGGTTCAGCTCTTTGATGCGTTCGGATATTCTTTCAGCAGAAGTATCCGCAGAAATATCGGCCTTTTCCCCACCCATATCAGTTTTTACAAAGCCGGGATGATAAATACCTACCGGAATACCCTCTTCCGACAAGTCTACCGCTAAGGTTTTTCCCGCCATATTCAAAGCCGCCTTGGACATGCGATAGTCGTAACCCTTGCCGCTGGTATTATCTTCGATAGATCCCATGCGGCTAGTTATCAACGCTATTTTAGAGCCAGTACCCATATTGCTCAGTAGTGCTTCCGTTACACGCAATGGTGCCAAGGCGTTTACATCGATTACTTTTTTGATGGTGTCATAGTCGATTGAGCCCAGCGTCTCTTTCCCCCAAATTCCTGCGTTGTTGATGAGCAAATCGATAGGAATGTCATGTAATGCATCTTTTAGCTTTTTAACGCCTTCAGGATCGCTGACATCAACGCCATCTATCACAATGACATCAAGATTTGGCAATTCAGGCCCCGCTTGTCGACATACTGCGTAGACGTTGTACCCAAGTTCCAGATAGCGCTTGCAGAAAGACAGGCCAATTCCTCGATTGGCCCCAGTAATAACAACATTGGGAGACATTATTTCTATACCTTTTTCACAAATTCAGATTTTAATTTCATGGCACCGATACCATCTATTTTGCAGTCGATATCATGGTCACCACTAACCAGGCGAATATTCTTCACTTTGGTACCAACCTTAACAACAGATGAAGAACCCTTGACCTTGAGATCCTTGATCACACTCACCGTATCACCATCCGCAAGCCTGTTTCCATTCGCATCATGTATAACAGATTCGTCTTCATCAACTTCTCCCGGCACCCATTCATGAGCGCATTCGGGACAGACAAGTAACGTGCCATCCATATAGACATAGCTAGATTCGCATTTGGGACAGTTGGGGTATTCGCTCATTTCAATTTCCAGATTAGATGAGTTTTAGCTTTTAGCAGGAAAGGCAGGATTTTATAGATAGACAGAAAAAAAGCATGGCCTAATCTCCCTGAATAAAACTGAAGACTGGTAAAATTTACTTATGAGCGAAATATCTAAACAATCAAGCAAAAAAAAGCCCGGCCTAAAGGCCATTATCCAAAGTACCCTGGCTGCCGCTTTCGGCGTTCAGTCCAGTAAAAACAGGGAGCAGGACTTCCAACATGGAAATATCTGGGTTTATATTTTTTCGGGCGTTTTGTTTACTTTGATATTTATTTTTGCCGTACTTTTTATCGTTCGACTCGCATTGTCTTAACGAGTAAAACCACTCTAGTCTGGAATAAATCGTTTAAATAAGAAAAACATCAACCAAACGAAAAAAAGAGGCAGCAGTATGCTTCTCACCAACATAATCACGATAAGCTGAACAATGGCTCCGGCAGCCAAATCAGCGATTCCGTCCTGGTTTTCACTGCCGATAATTTGTCTAGCGGTACTCCAAATACCACTAAAAACACCCCTATCATCCACTGTCTCCAGATACTGCTCTTTAACGCTCTCAAGTTTTATCTGGGCGATATCCAGTGTAGAGATTGCCTCCTGTTGCTGTGCTTCAAAATAAGCTTTGTCCAGAACCCAGCTGACCCCAACTTCAACGGCAAACACAAAACGAACCATTAACAAGAAAATAAGTAGTTTCTTGGACCATTGGGGCAATCCGTTCTCCGCAACTAGCCACCAGGCGAAACCGATAATGAGTGCCAAGCTGAGTAATACTTTGGCTGGAATACTTGAAGAGGCTGTTAGTGCAAGCTGCTGCAAGCCTAAACCAGCCAAACCATAAAGAATAAAAGCGGAAAAACGCTCAATCAGGTCATTGAGTGGATCCAGGACTTCTCCAAGATTGACGGCCACACCGGCGCCCAGGCTGAAACTGATTTCAATGGATTGAATAACGGAGATAAGCGCATTAAGCCCGCGGGCGCTGGCGTATATCAAAAGATTGTCTGACAGGGCATTGGCCAAATAACCCTGTGCGGCGCGATCCAGCTCTGGCAACCAGGTAAGTACCAAGGTCCCGACCAAAGCCAGTGATACGGATGCTATCCACAAGGGTTGACGCTGTAACTTTAACGCTAGTTGCACAGAGATCTCCGAGGCAATGTACGTAACAGTCTAGCATCTCAAAAATTCGGCCGCCGACGTAATTGGGGCCATAAATAGGAGCTAAAGCGAAATGCCCCGACTCCCCTGGTAACGTTAATAACGAGAGTAACGGGAAGTCAGTCTCACTTAAGGGGTAAGGCTATCAAAAAAAGCCTTCACGCCATCCAACCAGGACTTTGATTTAGGCGAATTTTTTTCTTCCATTGAGCCACGCAATTCTTCCAGCAAGGATTTCTGCTTGTCGGTCAGACGCACAGGTGTCTCAATCACCACGCGACACAATAAGTCGCCAACAACACCGCCTCGAACAGGCTTAACGCCCTTGCCTCGCATACGAAAGGATTTGCCTGATTGGGTTTCTGCAGGAACGCGTAATTTTACTTTGCCATTGAGGGTTGGAACTTCAATTTCTCCGCCCAACGCCGCATCCACGAACGAAATCGGGATTTCACAAAATAGATCTGCCCCATCTCTTTTGAAGATCTTATGCTCACGAACAAGTACCTGTACGTAGAGATCCCCAGGAGGTGCGCCTTCAGGACCGGCTTCGCCTTCACCTGACAGACGAATCCTGTCTCCGGTATCAACACCTGCAGGTATCTTCACCGAGAGGCTCTTGTGCTCTTGTATTCGGCCCTGTCCACGGCAATCAGGGCAAGGGTCTGAAATCACCTGGCCTTGTCCCTTACAGTGTGGACAGGTCTGTTGAACTGAGAAAAAGCCCTGGCTCATACGTACCTGGCCCTGACCGTGACAAGTGCTGCATGTTGTTTTGCTGGTTCCCGGTTTGGCCCCAGAGCCTGAGCAGGTATTACAGCCAACCAACGTCGGTATTCGAATGGTGCTCTCAGTCCCGGCAACGGCTTCTTCGAGACTTAGCTCCATGGTGTATTGCAGGTCTGACCCACGTCGTGGTCGACGTCGCCCACCGCCGCCACCGAATATATCGCCAAAAACATCACCAAAGATGTCTTCAAAGCCGCCGGATTGAAAACCGCCGCCACCCATACCCTGGGCATTGACGCCATCATGACCAAAGCGGTCGTAAGCAGCGCGTTTTTCTGGATCAGAGAGAATCTCATAGGCCTCACTGGCCTCTTTAAATTTGTCCTCGGACTCTTTATCTCCAGGAGCACGATCCGGGTGAAATTTCATTGCAATACGTCGATAGGCTTTCTTTAGCTCTTTTTCATCGACATTGCGATCCACACCCAGAATTTCGTAATAATCTCTTTTTGACACGTTTGCTTCTTTCTATTTCTTGATTGCCAGTGAATCAGTCTGTGCACACCAGCACAGCCTATACATGACAAAAGCGGAGAGGTTTCCCAGCTCCGCATTTGTCTCAGTAGTCTGTTGGTTGCCCTGGCCGGGAAAACTTCATTACAGGGCGAAACAGATTACTTCTTCTCGTCTTCCTTAACTTCTTCAAATTCGGCGTCGACAACATCGTCCGGATTATCAGAAGCCGCTTCTTCAGCACCGGCACCTGTGCCTGCTTGCTGTTCAGCGTAAAGTTTTTGCGCCAGACTGCTGGAAACGGTCGTCAGTTTTTCAACCGCGCTATTGATCGCATCGGCATCTTCACCTTTGCAGGCCGCCTCAACTTCTTCAATCGCTGCTTCGATTTCAGCTTTTTCGGAGGCATCCACTTTGTCTTCCGCTTCTTTTAGCGTTTTGCGAGTGGCATGTGCCAGGCCTTCTGCGCCGTTACGAGCCTGAACAAGGGCTTCGAACTTCTTGTCATCTTCGGCATGCGCTTCGGCTTCAGAAACCATCTTTTCGACTTCTTCGTCGGACAAGCCAGAAGAGGCTTTAATGACGATGGACTGTTCCTTGCCCGTCGCTTTGTCTTTCGCCGAAACATTCAATATGCCGTTGGCATCAATATCAAAGGTCACTTCAATTTGAGGCATGCCACGAGGCGCAGGTGGAATATCCGCCAGATCAAAACGTCCCAGAGACTTGTTTTCAGTCGCTTGCTTGCGCTCACCCTGAACGACGTGAATAGTCACAGCACTCTGGTTATCTTCAGCTGTCGAGAATGTTTGCGATTTCTTGGTAGGAATCGTCGTATTCTTTTCAATAAGGTGTGTAGCTACACCTCCCAGCGTCTCAATACCAAGGCTCAACGGGGTAACATCCAGCAACAAGACATCTTTCACATCGCCAGACAAGACAGCACCTTGCAGGGCTGCACCCATGGCAACTGCTTCATCGGGATTCACGTCTTTACGTGGATCTTTACCGAAGAACTCTTTAACTTTTTCCTGAACCATCGGCATACGGGTCTGTCCACCGACCAGGATGACTTCGTCAATCTCGCTGGCTGACAAGTCCGCATCTTTCAAAGCGATTTTGCATGGCTCCATTGAACGCAGAACCAGATCTTCCACCAGTGATTCCAACTTGGCACGAGTTAACTTGACCACAAGGTGCTTGGGGCCAGTGTTGTCTGCCGTGATATAAGGCAGATTGACTTCGGTTTGCTGGCTTGAAGAGAGCTCGATCTTGGCCTTTTCCGCAGCCTCTTTCAGGCGTTGCATGGCAAGCGGATCGCTGTGCAGTTCAATGGAATTTTCTTTCTTGAACTGATCGGCCAGATAATTAATCAACGCCAAATCAAAGTCTTCACCACCAAGGAAGGTATCCCCGTTGGTCGCAAGTACTTCGAATTGTTTTTCGCCATCGACGTCGGCGATTTCGATAATGGATACGTCAAAGGTACCACCACCAAGGTCATAAACGGCAACGGTGCGGTCACCCTTGGATTCCTTATCGAGGCCATAAGCCAACGCAGCAGCGGTAGGCTCGTTGATAATACGCTTAACATCCAGACCGGCGATTTTACCCGCATCTTTGGTAGCCTGACGCTGAGAGTCGTTGAAGTACGCAGGGACAGTAATGACGGCTTCGGTAATTGTTTCACCGAGATAGTCTTCTGCCGTTTTCTTCATTTTCTTCAACACTTCAGCAGAAATTTGTGGTGGCGCTTTTTTGTCGCCCTTCACTTCTACCCATGCATCGCCGTTGTCAGCCTCGATAATTTTATATGGCACCATTTTGATGTCTTTTTGCACGACTTTGTCGTCAAAACGACGACCAATAAGACGCTTTACGGCATATAGGGTATTGCTTGGGTTGGTTACCGCCTGACGCTTGGCAGACTGACCCACCAAAGTCTCTCCATCATCAGAAAAAGCAACGATAGATGGTGTCGTGCGGTCACCTTCAGAGTTTTCGATTACTCGAACTTTATCTCCATCGAGTACCGCCACACAGGAGTTGGTAGTACCCAGGTCGATTCCAATAATTTTTCCCATTACGGTCTCCAGTAATTTTCAGGTATTCAATCGCGTAAATATGTATGCGATTGATTGATTCATGTTTCAGATATAGGTTTGCGGATTCAGTTTTCAAGCCCACAAGCCATGTTTATTCCACCGATTTGCTTACTACGACCATCGCAGGTCGTATAAGTCGCCCATTGAGGCTGTAGCCTTTTTGGAAAACCTCCAAAACTGTATTTGGCTCTACATCAGGATTAGGCACCATCGTCATCGCCTGGTGCTCTTCGGGATTAAATGGTTCTCCCTGCGGGTCTATTGACTTAACCTGGTTCTTTTCGAGGGTATCGAGAAAGGATTTTCGGGTTAATTCAATGCCCTCAACCACTGCTTTCATTGAATCGTCTTCAATATCAATGACCGCGAGCGCCCTATCGAGGTTATCTACGACAGGAAGCAAGTCACCAACAAAGCGCTCCAGCGCAAATTTGCGCGCCTTTTCAACGTCGCCTTCCGCGCGACGGCGAATATTCATTACTTCCGCCTGCGCTCTCAGCACATCTTCCTTTGCTGTTTGCAGTTGGGTTTGAAGTTCCTCCAGATCGTTATCTTCGGAAACTTCTTCCCCGGATTCATCGTTTACTCCAGCGGTTTGTTCAGGCTCTAATTCAGCCCCCTGCTCTCCGCTTTCCTTGCCCTGGTCCAATTCTTCTTCATTCGCCAGGTTCTCGGTTTCTTTTTGTGACAAAGCTGAGTCTCCAACAGATTAGTTCGTGTTTGAAATATGGGGACGTCAGCCTAAGCTTCAAGTTAAAAAATGATTTGAGTTGATATTTTTTATAAAAAAACTTTTATTTAGTGCATTTGCAAGTTGTGCGACGCCCAATTGTATGCAATATTCAACTTAACACTCTCCACACCGACACAGATCGGGTTGATTCTCTTTTCTAGGGGCTTTTTATTTTATGTATAGAGGAGCGAGTCATGAGCACTAATCAGGTTGATTCAATACTTGACGATAGTAATGAAAAAAAATCCAGCGAACTGGCCTATCTTGACCGGGTTGCCATAATCGGCTTCTCCACGCTGGGCATAGTATTTTTGATCATTTTGGCGCTGGCCATTTACCTAAACCTGGGCTAATCAAAACCGCCACCAAAAACAGGTTTTTGTCGATTCATGAGATAATATCTGTGTAGAATCAGGGCCTGAATTCTGCGGGCCTTGAGGACACTTTGCTTACTCAATTAAGTGTAAAAAATCACGCATTAGTCGAACGTCTCGAAATCGATTTTCATGCCGGTTTAACGGCCATTACTGGTGAAACTGGCGCGGGCAAATCCATATTATTAAGCGCACTGGGGCTTACCCTTGGCGACCGCGCTGATTTCGATCAGGTTCGAGCTGGGGCTGATCGTGCAGAAATACACGCCTCTTTTGATATTTCCAAACTGTCTGGAGCAAAAGCTTTCCTCGAGGATCAAATGCTTGAGGCGGATGGCGAATGCCTTTTGCGTCGCGTTATCAATACCAGTGGCACCTCCAAAGCATGGATTAACGGACAGCCCGTCACACTTACGATACTAAAAGATTTGGCGGAGTTGCTAATAAGCATTCATAGCCAGCACGAGCACCAGTGTTTGCTTAAACCCGATTATCAACGAGATATCCTTGATGCATTTGGCCACCTTGAACAATTGGTGGCATCAACCGCAACCAGTTACCACCTGTGGCACAAAAAAGCTGCTGCCCTAAGAGAGTTAAAAGAAGGCTTGGATGAACAAATGCAACGGCGTGAACTGCTTGGCTACCAGGTTCAAGAGCTCTCTGATTTAGCGCTTCAAACAGGTGAATTTGCAGATCTGGAGCAAGAACAAAAACAGTTGGCAAATGCAGAACAAATTCTAAAAACGTTGTATCAGGCCAACAATGTTCTCAGTGAAGAAGATGATTTCAATGCGCTCAACGCGGTCAGACAAACACTCCAACTGGCCCAATCGGTAGACATTGCGAACAAGGACTTTGATGAGTGTCTGGAATTACTGGACTCCAGCCTCACCCAACTGGAAGAAGCTCGTGATTCCCTGCGACGTGTCAGTGATAGCGTTGAACTCAACCCAGAACGACTGCTCGAAGTTGAGGAGCGAATTTCTGCGGCATTTGAACTGGCACGCAAGCATCGTTGCGAACCTTCAGAACTGCCAAGCCTTGCCGATAACCTGACAAGCGAACTGAATCAACTATCTGGTCTTGATGCCAATCTGGAATCCCTGGAGGAGGAAGTCGCGGCTCTGGAGAAGGAATATCTGGATAAAGCGAATCAGCTTAGTTCTGGTCGCAAGAAAGCAGCATCTGAACTGGCTGCCGCGGTCAAATCCCATTTTTCCGAATTAAATATGGAAGGTGCGGAGCTTAACATCCAGTTAAATACGACTGCGCCTTCGGTTCAGGGTCTGGAAAAATGTGAATTTTTAATTCGCACCAATCCTGGCCAGGAACACAAACCACTGGCCAGGATTGCATCCGGTGGAGAGCTTTCCAGGGTTAGTCTGGCCATTCAGGTAGTTACCGCCCAAACCAGCGAAACACCCACACTCATTTTTGATGAAGTCGATGTGGGTATCGGTGGTGCCACAGCTAATGTAGTCGGACAAAAACTTCGCCAACTCAGCGGTAACGCCCAGGTAGTTTGTGTCACTCACCTTGCGCAGGTTGCATCAAATGCCCACCACCAGCTCAATGTCGTGAAACAGGCCAATGATGGCATGACCCAAACGCATATTTTCCCGTTGGACGACGCCAGCCGTAAAACTGAAATTGCGCGAATGCTCAGCGGCGACACCCGATCCGAGCATTCGCTCAAACACGCGGAGGAGCTATTGAGTTCAGCTCGCGCCTAACTCGCGTCTGTAAGAGATACCGATATGCTGTTTCAGGAATAAGTGCAAAGATAAGCTGTATCTACAGTAACTTTTAAATTGAATGTCTGGTTAGCCTCAATTTCAAATACCTGCCCCGCTTCAAAAGTTTGCCACTCAGTAGCTCCTGGCAACAAAACCACCAAAGCGCCACTCACAACGGTCATGGTTTCATGCTGACTGGTACCAAACTCGTATTCTCCGGGAGCCATAACACCCACCGTAGCAGGCAAGGTTTCTGTCTGAAAAGCAATGGAAACAACGGAACCATCAAAATATTGGTTGGTTTTGAACATGTTTTATTCCTGAAAAAATTTAGGCCGCGCAATCTAGCAGAAAGGCGGCCATCCAAATAGAGGCTTGGTTAAAAACTAGCCTGTCGCAGTTGTCCCCGCTTGGGGGCGAACTTTCCGAGCACCCAAAAATTGGTATATCCAGATTCCCAGCATAATCAATAGGACTCCAAACAACATTTGCCCACCCAAATGTTCGCCATTTAGGGTAATCCCCAAAATCACAGCGATTGCCGGAGTGATCATGGGAATAAAACTAACCACAGTTGCAGACAGCCTTTTCAACAGATAGAAATAAGCTATATAGGCAAACACAGAACCAATAATGGCCAAATACAAAATGGCTAAAATCGCTTTAATGGAAGGTGTTGCCGGCAGGCTTCCCCCATCAATCAACCATGTAAGTAGATAAAGAGGTGTAGCGATCGACATTGAGCCAGTAAGCAGATTGAGCACATGCATCTCCATGGCATAGGTTTTAACCAGAAGTGTACTCAAGGCATAGCAAGAAACAGCCAAGATGATGAACACTAATCCCAGGTAGGAGAAGTTACCTCCATTATTCTCAGAGCCAAGGAGTACGGCCAATCCTACAAATGCCAAAACGACAGCCAAAACCTGTGCAACCGTCGAATCCCGCTGACCAAAAACCAACGCATTTATTCCCATAACAAAAAATGGGGCCAGACCAAAAATAACTGATATCAAGCTCGAAGGTAGAAGAGGTGCTGCCCAGTAAACAAGCGCGAGACCAGGATACAAGCCAATGGCCGATACAAGGTAGGCTTTCCAATTTGTCTTGAAATCCAGTGCGGGCGCGGACAGCATTGGTCGTATCACTAGAATAACCACCAGTGCGATAAGCAAGCGAAAACCTCCCGCGGCCATAGGATCAAATGATTCACTGCTCCAGACAATCGCCAGAGGGGTTGTTGACCAAACAGCCAGCACCACTAGATAGTTCAATGGAAGGGACATCGTTCTTGCCTCGCTTTTTTGCCGAGGTTTTTAACCAAACAACAAAAAAAGGCCGCAGGGTTAAAAACACTGCGGCCTTTTTAAAATTCTTATATTAATGACTTAAATGAATCTATTCGGTCTCACAGCATGTGACATAAAGCCACGCAGAATCGCGCGCGCCACCCAGAGGGTGTGGCGACAAGTCGGCATTGGTTTGATTGCTGAAATCATAGCTATGCATATAGATGTATTAAGAAGTTGGCGCATTCTATTCCTCGGCCGAATCAGTTCCAAGTTATTTTTAAAAATTTCTGGATATCGGCAATCGAAAACCCATAAAAAAAGCCTCCCGAAGGAGGCTTTTTTATACAAGCACAAATTAATTTTTTGAACGATCGACTAATTTGTTTTTTGCGATCCAGGGCATCATGGCTCGCAGCTGACCACCAACTTCTTCGATTTTGTGCGCAGCGTTGTTTCTGCGCCAGGCAGTCATCTGTGGGTAGTTCATTGCACCCTCAGTAATGAAGTTCTTGGCATAAGTACCATTCTGAATATCCGTCAGAGCGTCTTTCATCACCTTGCGCGATTCATCATTGATGATGCGTGGGCCAGTCATGTACTCACCAAATTCAGCGTTGTTAGAAATTGAGTAGTTCATGTTGGCAATACCGCCCTCATACATCAAATCAACAATCAGCTTGAGCTCATGCAGACACTCAAAGTAGGCCATTTCCGGCGCATATCCCGCTTCTACCAAAGTATCAAAGCCCGCTTTAACCAACTCAACTGTGCCGCCACAGAGAACGACTTGCTCACCGAAAAGATCGGTTTCAGTTTCGTCTTTGAAAGATGTTTGGATGATGCCTGTGCGACCACCACCTACACCGGAGGCATAAGACAGCGCAGTCTCTTTCGCATTGCCTGAAACATCCTGCTGAATAGCAATCAGGTCAGGGATACCACCACCAGCAACAAATTCACTGCGAACTGTATGTCCAGGGGCTTTTGGCGCAATCATGATCACGTCCAAATCTTCGCGAGGAACGATCTGGTTGTAGTGAATCGTAAAGCCGTGAGCAAACGCCAGTGTTGCGCCCTTTTTCAAATTAGGCTCAACATCGTTCTTATATATGGCTGATTGGTTTTCATCTGGAACCAGCATCATGACAACGTCTGCACCGGCAACAGCCTCAGCGACTTCTGCTACAGCCAAACCAGCATTTTCAGCCTTGGCCCAGGAACCAGAGCCCTTGCGCAGGCCCACTGTCAGGTTTTTAACTCCAGAATCTTTCAGGTTTAACGCGTGCGCGTGCCCCTGTGATCCAAAGCCGATAACGGCAACGGCCTTGTTCTGGATGATGGATAGATCTGCGTCTTTGTCGTAATAGACTTGCATGGTTGTTTCCTAAGTATTCAAAAGTATCAATTCAAAATTCAATTTAATGATTGCCGCCAGGGCACTGGCCTATAAGGTCAGTGCCTTGTCAGAACGAGCAATTCCGCACACGCCGGAGCGTACAACCTCGAGCACACGCATTTCGGCGAGCGCTTCGATAAACGCGTCCAGCTTTGCCGCGTCCCCCTCCACTAAAACCGTGTAGTAGTTGGGGCCAACATCAATAATCTGGCCACGAAAAATATCGGCACAACGCTTTACCTCTGAGCGCTCGTCGCCCCTGGTACGCACCTTGATCATCATCAATTCACGCTCAATATGGCTGCCTTCAGTGATGTCCTGAACCTTCACAACATCAATGAGCTTATTCAGCTGCTTGGTAACCTGTTCAATGACCAGGTCATCACAACGAGTGGTCAGGGTCAGTCGCGACAGACTGGTATCATTCGTGGGGGCCACGTTCAGAGAGTCGATATTGTAACCGCGCTGGGAAAACAGTCCTACTACTCTGGACAAACCTCCGGGAGCGTTTTCCATTAAAACGGAGATAATGCGCTTTTGTTCAATAGTCATCAGGTTCTCTCCGTCTTGTTAACCCACATATCACGCATGGAGCCCATCGCTATTTGCATGGGATACACGTGTTCCATGGGATCCACCTGAATATCCATAAATACCAAGCGATCCGTCATGGCAAAGGCTTCCCGCATTTTTTCTTCGAGCTCTTCCCATTTGGTGATCTTCATTCCGACATGGCCATAGGCTTCCGCCAGCTTGACGAAATCGGGCAGGGACTCTTCATACAGCGATTCAGAGTAACGGCCTTCATATTGCATATCCTGCCACTGCTTAACCATGCCCAACGCCTGATTATTCACGTTGATAATCTTCAGCGGCAAATGGTATTGAGTACAGGTGGAAAGCTCCTGAATACACATCTGGATGCTGCCTTCGCCGGTAACACAGGCAACGGTCGCATCACGGTCAGCAAACTGGGCGCCCATCGCTGCAGGCAAACCGTAGCCCATGGTTCCCAGACCACCAGAATTTAACCACTGCCGCGGACGATTAAAGTGATAATACTGCGCCGCAAACATCTGGTGCTGGCCAACATCGGAAGTAATGATGGCATCACCATTGGTCACTTTATAGAGCATCTTGATCACATCTTGCGGCTTGATCATGCTGCCCTTGCTCGGCTCATGGTTGGGGTGTGTAAACAAACCATGCTGGGCACGCCAGTTATGACATTGCTCCCACCATTGCTCCAGCGCATCCGGATCCGGGCGCTTTTCAGTGGCCTTGAATACATTCACCATTTCGCGCGCAACTGAATCCAGCGGCCCTACAATAGGAATATGGGCATTGACGCACTTCGAAATCGAGGTTGGATCGATATCTACATGAACAATGGTCGCATCCGGGCAGTACTTGGCCGTCGCATTTGTGGTTCGATCGTCAAAACGCGCGCCCATACAGAGAATTAGATCCGCATGGTGCATAGCCATGTTGGCTTCATAAGTGCCGTGCATACCCAGCATGCCCATATTTCTGGGATCTTCACCGGGAATTACACCAAGCCCCATCAGGGTATTGGTCACCGGAAAATTCAGTATTTCCGCCAGTTCCCGAACTTGCTCAGAAGCATTACCCAATACAGCACCACCGCCCACATACAACACTGGACGTTTAGCCTGAAGTATTGCCTTTAAGGCTTTCTTGATCTGGCCGGCGTGCCCACGCTTAACCGGTTGGTAAGAGCGCATCTCAATTTTTTCAGGGTACTTGTAAGCAACCTTGATATGTGGAGCGGTCACATCTTTCGGAATATCCACAACAACAGGACCAGGACGACCAGTGCTCGCAAGATAGTAAGCTTTAGCAATTATCTCGGGAATTTCTTCAGGGCTCTTCGCCATGAAGCTGTGTTTAACAACCGGGCGAGACACACCGATCATGTCGGTTTCCTGAAAAGCATCGGCACCGATGAGGTGACTCATAACCTGGCCAGAAATAACC
>Ga0255753_1002827_pt1:0-17500 | contig 18649 bp, 3 predicted proteins | sample 041ome_10_FD_179953 | JGI IMG/M metagenome (GOLD analysis project Ga0255753, IMG submission 179953) | Coastal salt marsh microbial communities from the Groves Creek Marsh, Skidaway Island, Georgia - 041412US metaG (version 2) | ecosystem: Environmental > Aquatic > Marine > Intertidal zone...
CTACTCCGCCGCCGCCGACGCCGCCGCCGCCGCCGCCGAGCCCGCCGCCGCCGAGCCCGCCGCCGCCGAGTCCGCCGCCGCCGAGCCCGAGCCCGCCGCCGCCCGGGCGAAGAGACGAACCCACCGTTGAAATTCTCAACGCGCAAAAAGTCGTCTCAAATCGAGAGTTTGATTTTGGAATCTCGGTTTCTCATCCGACGTGCGCGAATTCAAAGTCGTGTTTCGAGAGCGAAGATGATATTAAATCGAATCAGAAAAAAGGTCTCCGATGCGATGTTCGAGTGCAAGCCAAAGAACAAACCTCGTGTTCAAAATACGGCGAATACTTACCGTGCATGCAATGGAACAGCTTTTACGATTCAAAGAAAACTGCTCAAACCAGAAAGACTTTGCGCGTCACGAAGGAAGACGGTCAAATCCAGTCTGGCGATATCGAAATTCGGTATCGGTGCTATTTTTTGAATAAAGGAAGCTCGACGAGCAAAGCGACGGGAACGGATACGGGCGAACAAATTTTGCACACGTTTAAAGTCGCGGAGGGATGCAGCGAATGGCTCGCGTCTTCGCGCATTCACATCGGCGATTTGTTCTTACAATCCTCCCCGGAGTTTTTGAACGCCGATTGCGACAAAATCCATCTGGTCAAGGAGTCACTGTTTCGAAAGTTCGACGTGAATCCTTTGGACGGCGTTCTTTCTCTGGACGAAGTTCGCGCCGCGTTCTCAGCGCACGACGTGGACACGGGATATTTGGAGCACGTGGCGAAAACCACCACGGATTTCTCCGACCAAGGCGGAATCCTTTTATCGAAAATTATTCAATCCGCGCAGCTTCCGACTCGATGTTTTTCAATCGACTCCGAAGCAAACGCGGCCAAATCATCGCCGATTTACATTCGTAGCGCAACCTACCCAACTTCGAGAGCCGGAGAAGAGACGACCGCGGCGCAATGTGAAGCCCAAAAAGGATTGGTTTCAGTTTCCTGGGACTATTCCAAGGTACCGGGCGATTCTGACTATCAGTGCGCGTACGCGGACGGAAGATTATACGAAAAGTTCAACGGCGCCGCCGTTCGAACTTTAACGGATATTCGGCCAGCCGTCGGAACGGGAGATTCTAAAGTGACTCTGGTCGCACAGTTGACCTTTGACGACAACGATTTACCGTTTATGAGTACTCAAGGTAACAACGGGTACGACGGGAACAAATGGAAAGACGGATTCACGATTGAAGCGTGCGGCGACGGCATCAAGTGCGCGAAACGGAAGAATAATGGATTCAATCAATTTATGTATGGTACAAGGCGCGCTCTTTCATCGAGCGGGATCATGATGTGGTTTTTATTGGACTCGAGCACAGAACAATCGTCAGACGGAAGTTTATTCTTGAGAAACACGAATGATGGAACTTACGTCAACAGAGTGATTCTTTCTTATGATTCGGGTGAAAATGAAGTGATCGGAGGGTATCAGCAGCTGTTTGACAACAAGTATACGGATAACTCAAAGACCATAAAATCAGGTAAGAATTCTATCGCATCCGGGACGTGGCACCACGTCGCAATGACAATTAACGGTGTTTATGGTTTGAGCGTATTCGTCGACGGTGACGAAAAAGCTTCGATGAAAGATTTTGATCATAACATGGTTGACTTTCCGCACTTTCAAGAGAAACCAAAAGTGTTTTATGCAAAGTTGGTAATGTATGACGACTTTCGAATTTATCAAGGCGTCGTCAGTCCTGCCATGCTAAAGGCAATCGCGCAATGCGGTCGCACCAAAGGTTGCGCAGAGCTCGGATACGCGAATCCGCAAAGTCGTAGAACGTATTGCATTGTTGCTCACTATGCCGACGACGACGACGCATCAGAAATATCAGCCGTTCCGCCGTGCGCGACGGCTTTGTTCTTCACCGGTGCAGCGATAGATCTCGCTCTGACGCCATCAAACAAAGGAATGTTGTTTTCGTTCAGAGATACCGCTTTGGACGAGATTGGTTTCGAAGTTCTTCGTCGTTCAGTCTCCGAAGGGAGCGCAAAAGGAATTTATGATTCCGTCGTTCTCATTGACTCATCTTTGAGTGGATGCGCTTCAAAATTCAATTCGATCACATTCTTCGACTACGAAGCGATAGAGACACCGGGGGCCGTCTGGGAGTACGCGATTCGAACGAAGTATCCTAAAACACAGACTCTCGATGAAATTTCCGATCCCGTCACCATAACGTCGCCTTGGAGAAGCACGTTAGAGGGCTCGATTTACGTCGCTGGAAATGAAATGGTTCCGGTGCGCAACGTTCGCGTGTGCGCTACGATTACTTCTCCTAGTAGCGCGTCGGCGCAAACTTCGCATCGCTCCTCGAGTAACCTCGCGTCTCACATGATGGTTATACATTCGAATCCTGATAAAGTTGTATCCGGCTTTCAAATAACGGATGGATTTTCAGACTCGTTTTCTACTTTGACGTCGGGGGAGAGTTTTAAAATCGATTTGATGAGTTTTTACGCCGTTTCCACCGTCACGGTGGAATTCGCGAAGGAAACCAGCGTCGACGCGGTGAACGCGGCAAATCTCGATGTTCGAATTCTCGACTACGACGATCCGAAAGACAACAAAAACGTGGGCACGAAAGGTTCGTCATGCAAACCGGTGAAGTCTTCGGGCGAAGCAGAGGAGGAGTCCAAACAAAAAAAATACGCGTGCGTCGGCACGACCGTTACCTCTTTTAACGGCCAATTCGTAACAATCCTTCAAAAGAACAATGATTTGATCAAAGTCGCCGAAATTATCGTCGAAGGACGAATCATGGACTGTCCGTATTCGTCGTTTACGGACGAGGATGGACATTACGAGATTGAAATTATGGACGCGAGCGGCTTGACGCCAAAAAAGACGCACGTCAGCGTAAAGGCGTACCAAACAGACGTGTACGACGCTATTTATCACAAAGATTTTTTTCATTCGCACGACACTTCTAAGAATCAGGAAATAAGGGTACCGGAAACCGCCATTATCGCTCTGGAAGTATACGACGGCGCATTGATTGCTCCGTATTACGGAGACTACGACAAAGGAAACGGCGCGTTTAGCACAATTAAACCTTGTAAATGTAAAGACGGCTCGGAACTTCGTGAAGTAGTAATCGACGACGCAGAAAACGACGTTTACATATGCGCCAAGTTATGCACAGAATGTGGAAACTGCGCCGGGTTCGACAGAAATGTGAAGACGAAGAGGTGCAGATTCACGAATGGACAAATTGGTGGGAACGGCGCTCATAAACAATGGTCGGGTTTTCAGTTTTGGCGTAAATTGAGCAAAGTCAAAGCAACTGCAATCACGGATGAGAACATCCATTTGCACGTGCGCGAATGTCTCGCAGAAGCGCCGAAAGATGGAATGTGCTACAGGTACGGATTCAGCAGTAACACTGGTCCAATGCCGAGTTGGGACGTGAAACGCGTCACGACTATGAACGGCTTATTCAAAGGCAACGCGGAAATCAACGCTGACTTGTCCGATTGGGATGTTTCTCAAGTTACGGATATTAGAGAGATGTTTCGCGATGCCGTGAACTTCAATCAACACTTGAAAGATTGGAAATTATCTTCTTCGGTAACTTCCGAGGACGCTTTTGCAGGTGCGATATCCTTTCAAGCGAAATTCACGAATTGCACGAGCGCCACAAATGGTCCACCATCGTCGTGCGAGCTGAAACGAAGAATGAACAGATTAGAGTTCGCCGAGTACGTGAGCACGCAAAGAAGCGCGTTTATGAATACGAAAGTTATCGTTACGGATGAAGTTTGGGCAACTTTCGATACGAACGGCGACGGCGACTTGGACGATGCCGAATACGCTCGTGCGAACCGTTTGATGCGATATGGATACGTTTCAGGAACGCCATGGCTCGTGTACTCATCGAAGGAAATGAAAAACATTCGTTCTTTCGACGTTATTCGACCGAAAGTATCTGGAAATGAGCCGATCAAAATTTCCGCGGATGGCGCTGCTGAAACAAAATCATTTCTCCCTTGCGACGCGGAAGTCGATAAAGACGGATATTATTTAATTTTCAAGCACGACAGTTCCGAGGGTGACTTTTGGTTAAATTCTGACGAAGCGAAACATTTTGGCGTCTCGCCTTCGACGGAGAAAAAGTATTCAAGGCTCGACGAAATCTCGAAATACGGCAAGTCTAGTTCATACGGCGGGTTTCAATTCAAACTTGAATATCCGCAAAAAGAACAATCGTACATCTGGCGCCAAACTTCGAATCCGGCTGAGAGTACGAAACGAGGCGTGGATGGGTATAAGTCAATTTCAACCACGGTCATAAAAAACTACAAGCATTTTACGTGGTCGAAACTCGCATCCTCGAAATCTTCCTCCCAAATCGGCTCGGGACTATCAAGCGCGCTCGGATCGGCGACTCGCTCCGCACATTTCATTTCAAAAGAAGTATATCCACCTCATGCGGACACCAACAATTCAAGCGCGTCGGACGAGATTGGGAGAAGGCGACTTCTCGGTTCTGAGACTTTGAGCGGATTCAAAAACGGAAATCGAGCGTCTCTCGGCGCGACGAAGAGTTTACCAACGAAGAGAGAAAAGCATTGCTCAAATCGCGCGAACGGGTGGGCCCTCAAAAATCCTTCAGTCCCGACGTGCGATGACGGCGTTACACTTCCTACGTCCGGTATATCCAGCGACGAAGCTGTCGCGAAATGCGGCGCATGCAGCGGCTGCACCGCGGTTTCTTACAAACACAAATGTGACAAAGGCGGCTGTGAAGGGATACGATACACCTCTGGCTGCGGAGGTGGAAAAGGGTGTTTGACTGGCTGGTCGTCTTGGACTACATATCGAGATTTAAAGTTTTGCGGCGCGATAGCGAACGGTGACTTCCAAACGCACGTTAACGGATGTCTGAGCGAATCTCCAGTCGATGGTTTGTGTTACCAGTACGGCGCAGATAATAAGATTGGTCCAATGCCGCATTGGGACGTTTCCAAGGTCACGAGTATGGGACAGGCGTTTAGTGGAAAATCATCTTTCAACGGCGATCTCTCGAATTGGGACGTTTCGTCTGTAACAGCTATGTGGAAGATGTTCTACAAAGCTTCCGAATTCAATCGAGATATCTCAAACTGGGACGTTTCCAAAGTCACAGATATGAATTACATGTTTCGCCAAGCGAAAAAGTTCAACCAAGATATTGGCAGTTGGGACGTTTCTAAAGTCACGAATGTACGCGTCATGTTCTATGAAGCGTACGCTTTCAATCAAGACATCTCGAAATGGGACGTTTCTAAAGTCACGCGTATGGACTACATGTTCTATTATTCTTTCGCTTTCAACCAGGACATCTCGAAATGGGACGTTTCTAAAGTCACGAGTATGGAAGGCATGTTCAAAGGTTCCTTATCTTTCAATCGAGACATTTCAAAGTGGGACGTTTCGCAAGTCACGAACATGTATCAGATGTTTCGCCAAGCGAAAAAGTTCAACCAAGATATTGGCAGTTGGGATGTTTCTAAAGTCACGAATGTACGCGTCATGTTCTATGAAGCGTACGCTTTCAATCAAGACATCTCGAAATGGGACGTTTCTAAAGTCACGAGTATGGACTACATGTTCTATAAAGCTCACTCTTTCAACCAGGACATCTCGAAATGGGACGTTTCTAAAGTTACAAATATGTCGAGAATGTTTGAAGACGCGCGTGCTTTCACCGGTTTCGTTGGCGGTTGGAACGATGATAGCGTCACGTCGCACGCAGGCATGTTCAAATACGCACACGCATTCCAAGCGATGCACGATTGCGAGGACGCAAACGACGGTCCCGCGAGTTCATGCGAAGTTATCAACGCAATGTTTGAGTACGCCCCGTCCTTTGTCTCGGGAACAGTTGTGAAAGACACTTCTTCCTCGGACGCTTCCATTGGCGACGCGTATTTAAGCAGTTCTGGTTGTATCAAAGCTGAACCAACATTCGGCGTATTTGAATCTTTGTGCGGACACTTCGGAAGTAAAGCTTCGTTTGCGAGCGTCATCAAGACTCCTAAAGTCGATTTGAGGAGTTTTCGCGGTTTCACTTTAGAAGCGTACGTGATGTTTACCGATTCTCCGTCCAACCAATATATTTTTGGACACGGGAAGGGCAGCACGCGCTCAGGTCTTCACATCGGAGTAAGACCTGGGAAAGGTATATATTTTGGTTTTCGTGGCGATGATCTTAATTACGATTTCACCCCGAGCCTGGACGTTTGGTACCACTTAGTATTCACCTACGAAAACTCAGGCTCGTTTACGAAATGCATCTACGTAGACGGGGTACTGAAAAAGAGTGGATCTGGAGGGAAATACGCGTACAGCGGATCGAATAAGCAATTACTCATCGGGAGAGCATATGGACCTGACGTTAGCACCTCTCGTGGATTTACCGGCGAAATGGCTTACGCGCGGGGATTCACAGCGGCTCTGAATTCGAAAGGAGTCGAATATCTATACTCGCAAAAACCCGATGCAACGGGCGGTGTCTTCAAAGGTTTGGAATATAACGAGGGTTCCTCGACCTTCCTCGACGGAAGCATTGGCCACAGTACCTGGTATTACGCAGTTGGAGCGTTCAAAGAGTTCAAAACAAGACAATTCCCCGGACCAACGCCGGACAGTGTGAATCTTGTAAAGCTTTGGTTAAAAACGGACATGAAGAAGATGAAAAACTGCGCGAACCACTATGATTTGCTTTACAACCGCGACGGCGTAATCGATCGACTGGCTTTCATACCGACGTTCTCGAGTTCGGTGCCAGTTCTTACTCAATCGTGGGATACTTGGTATTCAAGCTACGCCGAGCGCGGGGAGAAAATTCGCCTCGGAAAACCTACTTTCCAGAAGCAAGACGCTTTGTATTCGATTGTTTTTTCAAACAGTGCCCAACCGATTCTTCCGCAATCTTCCGCACACGCAATCCCGGTCATCGGCAATAACGTGACACGCGTTCGCTTCGATAAATCAGTATCAGGTGACGCGCTGAGTTTTGCCAGCTTAATCTCGCGCGTCGCGTTCAATCCCATCAGTGTGAATGCCGTGGAGCAGATGTCGGATTTGGTGCATCAATACGACAAGAAAAAATCAAAAAATCAAGCAGGGAATGACGAAGAACCGGCTTCGCTCGGCCGAAAATCCAAGTCGATATCACGTCTCGGATCCGAAGAAGAGAATTCTCAATCTTCTTCCGAGGACGTTTCCTGCGCGAACAATGGAGTCTGTGAAAAAGATTTCTCGGATGATTCCGCCGTCAAAGTCAACGGTATAGTGATATTTGAACCATGGAAAACGCAAGGGTACGCGTGCGGTTTACCGTTTGCGAAAATTCAAGCCTATAGTTATGACACAAGTGAACAAGGTTACGTGCACGAAGGAACGTACTTTTCTGATACATCGGGTCGGTTTGAAATTGGGGTGCCGATAGGTGAGGGTCGTACGTTTGTCGTCCACGGAGGAGACCAAGATGTTCTTGGGCATACAATTTGCTACGTTGGAAATTCAGTAGATATCGAAGAAAGTGATGATAAATGCGTGTCACAAGATCCAAAAGAGTTTCCTGCTCCGGGAGAAGGTAGTTCCTTTTCCTCATCGAGTTATTACGAAGTAGCGGCTGCGGTAGGCGGTGAAAATTTGGTCTTTCTCGACACTTCGACGCGATCCGTGGATATAGGTTTATACGCGGGTTCATGTGATTCGCAATATGAAGAATATGAACTTTTGATTACCCCGGCGAACGGCTGCGGAGCAGCTGCCGTCGTCACTTACGATGACATTCAAGCTTGGCAATGCGTAGATGGTTCGGTTGGTACGTGTAATGGTAATGAACGAACTTGGCCGTACGCCGCTATGGATTATTACATTCAAATCGAAATGGCTCCGGACGTCTCTAGAATGGATGTTGCGTTTATTCGTGCTACTACTGTTGGAGCTGGCGCGACGTGCGAGGCGGGTACGGAAATTATGCAATATTTCAGAAATAGAGACATGCTCGTACAAACTGTCTTATTGTTGGATTTAGAGAGCACAACTGTGGCTACGAACAGATACGAGTATCACGGTTATCTGTGTAGTGTGATCACCAGAGAAGATAGAGGAGGAGGAGAAGGAGGCACCACCAATGCGCCTACAACTATCTTTCACGCGCTTTCGAGTAGCTCGGAGGCATGTTTGAGTTCGAATACAGATCCAGACGAAGGAGATTTAACATCGAATTATTTAATTGGCACAACAATGAGAGATAATGTACACACAATCGACGCGAGCAAACGCGTCGGCGTAAAAGTTTTCGAGGCGCACTACACATCGACAGGAGACACTTTCACAACTTGCTCTGATTTTCAGAGCAGCACCACAAATATCGTGGTGGAAATAAAGGATGGAATCACGGGGGGTGATAATGCGTGCCATCCGAGTAAAGCCCCGTCGGAGGAGTGTAAATTTTCATCAGTTTTGGCGACTGGGGATGAAAACGTGGGATTCGTTGATTTCGGCAATATGCAATATTCCCGCGAAATATTTTCAGGCAGTGCCATTCCCAACCTCGTTACGCCGTATCGACGCTCGTTTTCGGCGCACATTGAGCGGAACGACGGGTGGGCCATTACGTCGATGACCGTCGAACGAGAGCTCGTCGTGTTGACGTCGAAGACTCGCGGCGAGGGTGGTAAACCTGAAGATCGATACGTATCTAACTCTGAATTTTACGCGACCGCGCCGGTTCAAGGTTTAGTGTATACCGTCGTACACGACCCTCCCGGGGGTAATTCATTCTCTTCCATCTCGAAAGGAACGAAAATAGATTTAGAGATGGGTTTGACAACCACTCGAGCGGCAGAAAAAACAAGCGAGTGGGGTTTTGCAGCTGGAGCAGATGCAGAATTAAGTTTAAAAGGCGGGATTGCTGCAGGATCAGGCTATCTCAACGGCGAAATAATGACAGATTCAAATGGGGCAAGAGTGGAATTCGGAGGACACGGTGGATACGCTCAAGAAGGCCCGACTGTAACGATAAGTGGCGAAACAGACAACGGCTGGGACTTTCACATGACTCTAGACAGAAATTTGGAATCTTCTCAAGACCCAGCCATCCCAGGACGTCCGGGAGATGTAATCCTAGGCGGAGGATTCGAAATTGTGTACGTGAGGTCCGATAAGGTTGATTTCCAAGATGACACTTCTGACTGTTTAGGAGTGGTTCCAATCATCGAATGGAAAGGTCGAAAACCAACAACGTACGTCATGACGGTGTTCTCGATTGAGTACAAGATTTTACCGGAACTGATAAATTTGATTTCAGTTACGAACAATGAGACATCTGATATAACCGATACCGATATTGATGACACAACCTCCAACAACTCTGTTATTAGACGAACGTGGGAATCGCGTCTTGAGAATGCGCTAAATGACTGGAAACGAACGCTTGAATGGTCCTCTCCGGATTTCAATCCTGAAGGGTTGAACGCTTTAGAAGACAAGGAAGCCGAAATAACAGAAATCGAGAGTAAATTCGATGCTATGAGAGTACCGTTCACCTCGGATGATTCCGTGTATGGTCAAATTTCGAAACCTCTCATCACGAGTGTTTACGGAGCGTATACCCAAAACGATGATCTTTCTCCCGATTATACCGCGAAGAAGGATTGGGAGGAACTCAGCGAAGTGTGGGATTCAATTCCATCGGATAACGCACCTCTTCACGGTGTTCCAAAAATAAGAAGAACGGATGCTTGGAAGAACGATGGAGGTCAAGAAGCCAATGCATATGCGCTTGTATCCGGCTTTACGGCTGGTGGGTTGGCGGCGTTTGGTGGTACCGGGGTTTTAGCCTCATCGTCTGTCATGGCGCCTCTTATTCCTCTTGCTGCAGTGATGGGGACAGTAGCTGATCGAATGGTGAACCCTAACCCAGAGGCATACTTGGATGACAAAGTAAAGATCATCGTCGAAGGTACTGGTGAAGAGTCGCACGACCCGAACGGCCGATGGTTCCCGACGAAGAGCGATAAGTGGCTGAGTTCGTACGAACCCGGTGGAACTGGCGACGACGGTCGAAATCTTTTCAACTCCAACGAAGATGATCCTGACAAGGACGAAGGTCTTTGGAGTCGCGGCATGAGCAAATATGCCAAGACAGAAGAGATGAAGGCGACTTTTCCTGATTCTATTGGAAATATGGACTCCTCCATGGTTGATGCATCTTTATTTGGCGGTCAAGCTCAATTTGGTTTTTTGGAAACCGGAGACCTTGATAGTGGAGACTATAAATCTACACCCACAATATCTAATCAGGAGAAGCAAGACGTGTATCTCTCATTCTCTGGCGGTGGCCATAACCTCGAGTTTTCTTCATCCATCGAGAGTAACATCGACAGTTATGGCTATTCGTGGTCGATGGAAGCTGAAGGGAGCGTTTCAGCTTCTACAGATTTTAATATGGCGTATGGATTTTGGGAGCTTGAAGCGGAGTTCGCAGACACTTACGGAAAAAGTATCGGGCAAGAGAAAGTTCTGGCATGGGCAAAATACGGTGAAATGGAAGTCACGTATACGCTCGGTGACGATGATCCTTACGACAAGTTTGTGATTCAAGTTTCCAACGATAAGCGATTCGGTACTCCTCTGTTCAGAACAATCGGTGGCTCGTCCAAATGCCCGGGCGAACCAAATACGATGTGGCGAGAATCGGGCTTGGGAATTGAGGCGAAACACGCCGCGGGGTCTGATAACTACTTTGTCCTTCCCGGAAAACCTGCGCTGTTCGACGTGATCATTACCAACGATTCGCCTTACAGAGAAGGTCACATTTATGGTTTACTTTTAACTTCGACCGAAACGAATGGTGGTTCTTCTTTTTCTGGCGGCAACATGCTCGATTTGAAATTCTCCATCAACGGCGACAACACCAAGTTGCGTCCGTTTGGTGATTTGTTACCTTTGCACGACGTGCCGTCTACGGACGACACCGGCAATTCAATCAACACTAAACTCACTCTGAGCGTGGAGAAAGGGAATCTATCTAATGAATATACAGGTATTTTCCTTAAACTCGTGAGCGAGTGCGAGTGGCAAATGTCGAGAGATTTACTCTATCGCAATCCAATTTCGGACGCGTATTCACTCGACGATATCAAGTGGCAGCGCGAGTGCCCCGAAATTGCATGGGACGAAACCACGGTTAATAAGTATCTGTATTACATCGCGAGCGGTGCAACTTCAGATGTTCTCGACGTATCTGTCATGAATCCAAACCCGTTGAATATTTGGACATCCGATAAATACGAAGCCAGTGATACCGTTAGAGGCGGATGGGACGTGAACAAAGACCATCTCGTGCACCCGAACGTCGAGTTTGTTCGCGTGCAGTTTCGACGACCTGGTATCGGTGAATGGATTAGCGCCTGGGACGATTCCAAAGCTTCCGCGGATGTGACTTGCGGACATTCGACTTCCGGGTGTGGTTTGTCTTGGAATTTGACCAAACAGTACTTCATGAACGGCCTTCGCGATGGATCGTGGGAGATTCGGGCAAAAATATTCTGTTCTGGTGGGGCTTCAACGGCCCCAATGTCCGTGTTTGGATCCACGACGAAAGAAAATTTGAATCTTGTCGTCGACGTGACTTCGCCAAAGCCAATTGCTCTCAGCGTGATGGACAAGTTATTCGTCGTCGAGTACACTGAACCTGTAATTTGCCCTCAACTGAAAACCGACGAAGAGATTTATCAAGTCACGAGGATTGAAGACTGCGACGGGAATACCACCGAAGAAGTGATCGATTGGACAACAATCCTTTTGCAATATTCCTTTCGATGCATTGAAGACAAAATAAATGCGTGGACGATGCAGTTACCGAGCGATTTGGATAACCAGGGAAAATATCAAATTATCGTTGGTAAAAACAGCACTAGCGGTCTCACTGACGTAGGAGGTAACGTTGTTGCGAAGATGACCTTTGACGTCGATTTCTGCTCCGCGAGTGCAACTGTGGCTGTGGTCTCGTCGTCTCTTAATTCAACAAACGCGGTGGCGGCCAAATCTGCAGCCGCAGTCGGCAACTCTAAACGTTCAAGGAGGAATAAAACCGACACCCAAAACGAGCGCGTGAAGGGAAAGAACGCTGCATCGTCAGAACTAGGCGTGGTGAAAGACGAGATCGCGACGTCGAATCTCTTTACATTTGCTCCATCTACACTTCTCGCCGGTATTCTCGCGACGACGGTCGTCTCTGCGACGATCGCTTTTACCATAGCGCGAAGAATATCGCATCCGATCGTGACTTCCATCGATGGCGATAGCCCCTACGAAGACAAAAAGCCGTTATTGGAATCCACCATTCCGGAACAGCCAGCGTATGGATCCGTAATTTGAGAAGAGAATAAAAGCGAAACAAGCAAGCGAGCGAGTAAGCAAACAATTAAACTCGCGACTTTGTCGGCTGTACGGCGCGCGAAAGAAATATACATATTGTGAACATGTACATACACGAAAAAATTTAAACACGACCCCGGTCGTTCGATTGAAAGAGAAATACGCGAAGAAAGTATTTATTAAATAACAAATTATTATTATTCTACTACATCATAACAACAACACAAAATGTAACCATCTCGCACGCACAAAAGTGTCGCAGAACGATACCATCACACCACTTTTGTTCATAATAAAATAGAACTTTCCACGCGAGCTCGTAAAAAAAGAAAAAAAGATGAACTTTGAGGAGGAAGAGGAGGGAGAGAGGAGAAAGAGAAGGAGGAGGAAGAAACGCTCGGGAAGGGGCGCAGATGGTGTTGCCACCATCATCGTTTCTGGTTCTCTCCTCGTCCGTCTTTACCACGACTACGTCGTCGTCCTCGCACTTTCATGTCTTCTGTTTTCGTTCTCGTCTTCTCAAAATCCAAAATCGTCGTTTACGTCGTTTCCGCGCTCGTCTTCTTCGTCTTTGTCTTTGTCTTCTTCTTCTTCTTCCGTTGCGTCATCGTTGACGAACGAACGAGGCGCGGCGGCGGCGTTCGAGAAACAACGAAGAGGAGGAGGAGGAGGAGGAGGTTTTTTTTTACTCTTCGCGAGCGCGGAAGAAGAAGACGAAGAAGAAGAATCGATGATGACGATTGTTCGTTCAAACGGATGGATGCGTTGGACGGACGATCAGTCTGGAAAGTTTTACTTCCAAGAAGAAGCGACGGGCAAAACGCAATGGGAAGAACCCTCGGGGTGGACGCTGAGTGCGAACGATGATGCCTCCGATGGTGGTCATAACAAGAACATCGACGAAAGAGAAGAAGATGAAGAAGACAAAGAAGAAGTAGAAGAAAATGCGCCAACGCAAAACGAACGAACTGTGCGAACGAGAGAAGAACGAGAGCGACGCGAAAGAGAAGAACGGCAAGAGCTCGATTTGTTACAACAACAACAACAACAACAACAACAAGCAACGCACGCGTCACCGCCGCCGCGCTCCTCCGCCGCCGAAGTTGATGGCAACGACAGTAGCATTCAAGAGATGAAAATGCAGCACCACAAACAACTTTCTTCGCAAAAAGAGAAGCACAGGGACCAAATCGCCGTGTTACAGAAGCAACACGAAGAAGAAATTGAGAAACACATTTCCGATTTGAAAACTGCGCAGAAAGAGCGCGACGAAGCGTCTACGAAAATGTCCGAAGTTCACGAAAAGCACAACATTCTGCTCGAACAACACAATAAGTTGAAATCGGAGAGTGGAAAGCTGGAGAAGAGAATCGAAGACACCCTGGCTGCTCACGAGAAAGAACTTGAACGCGTGAAAAGCGAACGCGATGCAGTTGTCGATGAAAAGACGAAAATAGAGGAAGATTTGAAGGTATCGTTTACAGAACGAAACGCGAAAGAGATGAAGCAAAGTGAAGAGTTGAAGAAATTGCGAGAAGAGTTGATGGAAATTCGATCGTTGTCGAAAGAATCAAAAGAAGCGAGGGAGCGAAACGAAGAAGCGCTGAAAGGTTCGAAAGAAGAAATTGAGCGCATATCGCGACTGTACGAAGAGGCGAAAGCAAACGCGAGCGAAGCTGAGAAACAGAAAGGAAGTTTTGACAGGCAGTTGGAAGAATTAAAGGTGGAATACGAGGATAAGATGAGGAAGTTGGAAGAGTTATTATCGTCGTCTGGATCTGTAATCGCCGCTAATAAGGGAGGGGAAGGAGTAGAAGAAGAAGAAGAGGAGGAGGAAGAAGAAGACGCACCCCGCGAAGAAGAGAAGTCCTCTGTCGACGAAACAGCGGATGAGGCCACTGGTGATGACATTTCCACTGATGATGGTGATAATAATATGCGCGGGTTTTATAGTGTTGATGATGATGATGATGATGATGACGACGACGACGACGACGACGATACGCGTGAAAGTGAGCCTTCATCAGCATCGCCCGATGCCAAGGTTGATCGCGACGACGTGGACGAAGAGGAGGAAGAAAAGGTAGGTAATATGGAAGAAAAAGAAGTAGAGAAAGATGGTTATGAGGAGGAGGAGGAGGAGAAGGAGAAGGAGAAGAAGAAGAAGAAGAACGACGCCGAGTATGCGCGTAAAGAAAAAGAAGAAGAGAATGCAATAAATGCGAATGGAAGAGAGACAGAGCACGCCGAAAATGATGAATCTAGAGGAGATATTGCTGAGGAAGTCGAAGGCGTCGACAACGATGTCGATAATTTCGAAGTGAAAGAAATCGGAGAGCAAAAAGAATTCAATGAGAATGAAGTTTTGAAAGAAGAAACCGCAGGGAACAATGCGTCCTCGTCCTTTGCAGACTCTGTTCTCGCGACTAAAGATAAAATCGTAGTCGCACTCAAGCCTTTGGAACCTTATCTCGGTAAGTTTTTGAACATTCTCTCTGTTGCGCTTAGCGAAGCCACAAGCAAAGCGTGGAAGTCAAAGGAAGGAGTAAAATTAACGAAAATTCTAGAAAAGTGCGAGGGAAAACTTCAAGAGTTCCTCGAACGATACGTCGATAAGGTTTTCAAGACGAGCTTTGCTCGTGACGAGGTAGTCATACGACAAAGCGTGAGAGTCATTGTTTTCGCGCCGCCGTTTCTGACGACGATTTTTTTTATGAGCTTCTTTTCGAGCTTTCTGGGATTGAATGATTCGAAGAAATCTACCGGGACTGTAAATAACAATAGCAATAAATTCAGTGGCGATACGAATGGTAGAAACGATCAGACAAAGATGGGCACCGCGCCTCCTCCACAACAGTCGATTGGTGTTGGCGGTGGAGGAAGTGCTGGAATGCAACAACAGCGGTACCAGCAAACTCAGAGCGCTTCCGCGATGATTATGAATCCAATGATACCACCGAATGCAGGAGTCGCTGGATCTCTCAGCAATGATATTTCGGCTCAAAGTGTCCCTTTTATTCCCGGATCCACAACTGTTGCAAACAATGGTGGCGGAGGTATGAATGCCGGTAATCATCATCTGGATCGTAATAATTCTGGCGACAGCACCGCTAGTGGTGGGAATGGTATGTCAGGAGGTGGAATGAAGCATGATTTGTCGAGCAACACTTTAATCGGGAGACCCGGCTCAGGCGAACATCCACCGCCAACGATGATGGGAGATTTAGCGACTGCGGGCGTATCATCGAGGGATAACGACGACGCGTATAAGGCTCCGCCGAAGTTTGGTGCGCCGCACGGCGAAATCAATAACACGGCGATTAGTCCGACAGCAGGCTCAATTCCTCCGAGCGCAAACCTTTTCGTACCCTCGCCAGCTACCTCACCTCGCGCGACAGCAATGGGCGGTGGTAGTGGTGGTGGCGTGGACGCAACGACGGCAACGGCAACGAATATGTCATCATCATCTGTTGTACCAATCTTACAGAATCCTCCAATACCGCAACTTGACAGAGCATTAACGCTGACTTCTCCGATGCAAGAGCAGAGATTGAACAACACCGATGGGGACGTGGATGCAGAAATAAAAGGTGGAGAGATTGTGCCTCCTCCACCAATCATTCCCGTTGGCGCGAAGAAAAAGCAAACAAAGCCGCCGGCGTGGGCCAAAAATGCTCGAGGCGCGCAAGTCGGCACTATTCCACCCTCGATCAACGATCCATCAAAGATTGATTCGTCATCGCCGCCGCCGCTGCCGCTACCGCAGCAAGAACAGCAGCAAACATACCAACCGCCATCAACACATCAACACCATCCACCAGGATCAGTAATAACTCCTCAGCAATCTATGTCTGCGCAAACGATTCATCCGCCCCCTGGCGGTGGCAGCACTCGATCTCGTCCACCGCCGGGGGTGCCGATACTGAGGAAGAGCGTTAGTACAGGAAGCAAGGTAAATCCCACATCTAGAGGCCCGCCCCCTGGCGTGAAAGTACTTTCGCGTCCTCCTCCAGGAATTTCGCGTGCGCCTCCTCCTACCCCTCCGCCGTCTGGTTGAGATTATACAAATGAATGTTAGTGGCTTGCTGAAAAAATATCAACTTACAGTAGTACATTTAGTTTTGTGATATTAAAAAGGCTCTCGTACGGTACTCTTACTGGTAGTTATTTTCTGTGTTCCAAATCTCTCTCTCTTTCTTGGAAAAGAAAGGGAAAAAAAAATACGCGAGCGCGTATCTCTATAGACTCACACGCGCTCTCGCTCTCGCTCTCGCTCTCACTCTCACGTGCGTTGTGGAAATGACATTAGACGCTCAGGAACAAGAGAACCACGATCGGCGTCGCTCGTCGCGAGATGAAAACGAATCCAATCAAAGGAGGAGGAAGAATAACTCGAACGCCACGGAAAAAAACGAGACGGTATTCCTCGTTGCGTTTCGAGTGGTAGTTTTCCTTCTCTCTTTCGCCGCGTTGTACGTTTCGACTCGAGCTTACGCCGTTATCGTGCGTTTCTTGAATGAGCGAAGGCGCACGACGCTATACAGATACTCATCCTTCCGGAAATACAACAACAACAACAACAACAACAACAACAACAACAACAACAACAACAACAACAACAACAACAACAACAACAGCAATAACGCCGAAAGCGTCGATAGTGCCTTGCGAGAAAGATTCTTATGGACAACGAGAGAAGTTGTCCTGTTAAGCGACACCAAAATAAATACTGGCGGTGTCAAGGAGAAACATCGTCGAAGCGACGACAAAAGATTGAACCGTCTTTATCAAAAGGCAAAAAGATTGCACGTGTATTTTACCGTCTCTCTGTGCGAGGTTATGTTGAAAGCGCTGGGTCATTCAGAAATTACGATCGAAGGGTGCGAAAGAGACGCCAATATCGACATTCATTCTCACAGCACGCCCTTGGTTGTCGTTTCCAACGCACCTCGGATTTCTGAGATTCTTTTCTTCGTGCAGTACTTGCGACGATCCATCCCTTTATTCATTTCGGCGGCGCCGCCAACTCTGTTGCATGAGAGGTCGACGACGGCACTCGAGGCAACAATCGTTGA
>Ga0255753_1002838_pt1 | contig 18601 bp, 8 predicted proteins | sample 041ome_10_FD_179953 | JGI IMG/M metagenome (GOLD analysis project Ga0255753, IMG submission 179953) | Coastal salt marsh microbial communities from the Groves Creek Marsh, Skidaway Island, Georgia - 041412US metaG (version 2) | ecosystem: Environmental > Aquatic > Marine > Intertidal zone > Salt...
GGGTTCAACCAAGACATTGGGAGTTGGACCACAGAGCAAGTGACTGATATGGGATATATGTTTTATTTCGCTTCTGCGTTCAACCACGACATTTCCTCGTGGACCGGATCCGCAGCGACGACGGCGCAAACGAATATGTTTACTTCCGCAACTGCGTTTCAAGCGAAATTTACGTGCACCGACGCCCTGTTCGGTCCGGCGAGTTCGTGTGTATCTATGTCGGACTACACCTTTGAGATTTCTGTCAAGGCGAGTTCGACAATCGGCCTCCACATCAGCGAAGTGGAGTTTGTTGGGGCGCAAGTGAATCCATTCGTTGTTTCTGGGATTGTTCCGGACCGAGGAGACCCCCCAAAAGCTTTGTCAACGTTACTCGACGGAACGGATACTGGAATCGCGTATGACAATCCAGCTGAAGTTGGAACGGTGCCATTTGTCATCCGCGCTCCAACAGATATCACTACTATAAGGATAACGATTCCTCGACCTTTATACGGGCCTGGCTGGAGAATCCTTCGAGATGGCGTGGAAGTCCTGAAAGAAACTGCAAATAGAGGAGGGTCACTCACCCCAAACCCCGTTACGTATACGTATGAATTATAGTTAAAGAGAATATATATATATAACGAAGAAATTACTTATCCGCGTTTTATTGTCCGCTAGGTTCATGAGTGTATAATCACGTCTAAACTAAACTAATCTAGCGGTTGACAAAATCCTGGTCATCTTCGCGTTATCACTATCCCCTCTTCAACGTAAGCTTCGTCATCCGTCGTGTCTTCTTCTTCGTTCTCCTCTCCACTACTATTTCTCTTCATCCGATCCTTCAACTCTTACTCTACTTTTCTACCAGCTACTCAAAACGTCGCTACACGCTCTGTTTTCTGGACAATAATCCCCGACTAACCGAATCATGGCGTATATTTGCATCAAATGGTTTGCAAAGATCATGAGATGCCAATTTTCGTGCGCGCACCAAACGCCCGGAATCGTCATAGGGCTTCGTCGTTTACAATCCATGCGAGTGCAATAGACAAAGTAAAAAGGCGATAGGAATTTACTCGTAAACTGAATAGCTACGTTTGTTTTCCAACTGACGCCGTGTATGTATTTCGTCTCGGTGATCATCAACAAGACGATGTTGAACGCGAAAATGAGGAACCGTTCTCTTCGCATGTATTTCATAACGCACGTTTGCTTTTGGCGAAACGCGAGGATTTGCATGAAGAAAAGAATCGACGTCGCGCATACAGCGACGCGCGCTTCTGTGCCTTGAAATAAATCCCCGGAGAATAACACCGTGTGTGAGGTGAACCCGAAGGATATCCCGAGAAAATCTGCGCTCAACGCGACGTCGTGCGCGAACCTCGATTTCCACGGAATGAAGTGTAAAAACGTCGAACACGTATACGGCACCAGCGTGCACATCATCAACCAAAAGGTTCTCGGGTGCACTCGAAACCATTCCGATTTGTTGTTGTATAGTAATATCGGGTACCCAACTGAAGCTAACAAACAGTGCAACCACCCTCGCATGAGCGGTCGAGACATGGTTAAATCCGCGTACCGCTTGTGCCTCCCAAGTTTACGGAAATCGATCAGAGAGGCTAAAGGGAAGCGATACTTTTTTCTTCTGCTCTTACTACTACTACTACTCGTCTGTGGCGCTCGTCGATGATGTTTTCCATCGCGTCGTTCATCGCTTCTGTTACTGCTCTTCCTGCTACTATTTCTCCTTAGTCTTCTTCTCGCGTTCCCCGCCAGCGATATCTCGTCTTCCTCCTCGTCTCTCCTCTCCTCGTCGTCATCTTCAGAAGATGACGAATGCTCATCCTTTTCCTCCCCGTCCTCGTTGTTCTCCTCCTCGAATCGTTTCAAGTGCTCTTTCAAACTTCTAAATTTCTCCTCCGACACGCGTCTCTCGAACGCGTCTCGAGGTAAATCTAAACTTTTCGCTCTTCGCAAGTTGCTCCCGTAGGAATGTTTCAACGCTCTCACGGGGGAGTGCGCGATTTCGTACTCGATTTCCTGGTTCGGGTGAATCAGTTTCGTCGAAAACATTATTGTTGTTGTTGTTGTTGTTATTATTATTATTAGTATTAGTATCCTCCCGCGTTGTTCGTGTTCTTATTCTTATTATTATCGCTGCCGGTGGTGTTGCTCGCGTGCCTTTGTGTTCGCGCTCGCGTTCGCACACTGAAGACCATCGTCTCGTTTCCTCTTTTTCTCCTCACTCTCAAAATGCGAATCAGAGGCGAGTTTCGCGTCCACGTGCGCGCGCGTACTTCTTCTCATTCTTCTCGAGGAGGCGCGTTGAAACGACGACAACACCTGCTGCTGCTCACGGAGGAAGCGCACGCGAGAGGGGAGTGGGAGATTGAAAAAGGAGGAGGAGTATCGTCGTCGTCGGTGTTGGAGAAACACGTGCTCGATTTACTCTCGAGAGATGTCGTGGAGATTCGTTTGGTGGAGAAAGTGAATGAAACAACGGAAGAAGAAGAAGAAGAAGAAAAAGAAGACAAGGAGTTGTTCGTCGCCGCCGTGCGTGGGAAACTTCCTCGAGGATTGTTTTTTAAAGCGAACGAGGTAGAGAAGGAAGAGGCGGAGAAACGACGAGAGGATGGGATTGCAAAGTTTCCGAAATCTTTAGCATTCGTGTTGACACATTTTTTGGACCAACGAGAACAACGAGAACGAGAACAAAAACAAGGGAAAGAAGAAGCAAAACGAGAGAAGAAGAAGACAAAGAAGAGTTTCTGCGGCGTGATTGGGTGTCAGATGCACCGAGGCGCGGGAGAACACGATACGTTAAAATCGCAACTGGAAAAGCTTCGACCGGAAGCGCGGAAGGATTCCAAGTTGCCGACGATTGATCGATTTGACGAGAGGTTTCCGTGTCCTGGGGATTTACCGGCGTTGGCGTTGGAAAGAATCGTGAAGAATTTAGATGCTAAATCCGCGGGACGGTTACAGTGCGTTTCGAAAGGGTTTCGAGCGGTGATGGATCAGACGTCGCCCGGATTGAAGTTGACGTTGCATCCGCATCAGAGAGCGGCGTTGGCGTGGATGAGAATGCGAGAGCGAAGGGATTCGTTGGGGGTGGTTTTAGAACCAGGATGGGTGGAATTGTTCGCTTCTAATGATGACGATGATGAAAACGGTAACCGGGAGGAGTTTCCGTTTTACATGCAAACGAGTACCGGGATTCTTTCGAGAACGCCGCCAAACTATTTCAGCGATTCCTGCGGAGGCGCTCTGTGCGACGAGCCAGGTTTAGGTAAAACCGTCACGGTGTGCGCTTTAATATTAGCGACTCGAGGGAGCTACGCGCCGCCACCGAAAGGCTTAACGATAAAATTTGAACATCCAGAGAAAGAGAACATGGAAGAAAAGGTTCCGTATTACGTAGACGAACCGGTCTTTGAAGAAGAACAAGTAGCAACGCCAGCGGACGACGCCGCCGACGAGGAGGAAGAAGATATAAAAGAAGAAGATGCAGAGGACAAGGACGCAAAAACGCCATCATCTGAAGCAAAGATAAACAGCAAGAAACACGAACAACCAGGAAAGAAAAAGCGGAACAACCAGTTAGTAGCAGCATCGAAAACGCCAACTTCAAATTTACGCCGGTCGCGTCGAAGCAGCGCGTCGACACCCCTAGGTCTCTACGCCAATCTTGAAAAAAAAGGTATGCTCGTTGGTGCGTTGCCGACGCTCGCCTCGTACGCGACCAACGAAAATAAATCTGGTCGTGGTAGAAACTACGAAGATTTATATTTTAATGAAGACGTTTCGACGTGGTCCTCGCCGCCTGGGTATTATTATCGCAACGCGAACAAGAATACAAAAGATGTCGCCAACGACGATGGCCGGGAAAGCTTGAAACGAAACACGCGATTTTTTATGCAATCGTTCAAACTCTCTCACGCAAGAAGCGGCAAAGAGCCAACGCGCGATGTGATTGAATTCGTCTTGCGCAACGCGGGCGAAATATCGGAGAAGAAGTATCTCGTCATTCCACCGTTCCGAAGAAACGACGATCAACCGATGGTTTTAGACGCGTTCAACATCATTCGACGAGCGAGTTCGAACTCTCAATCTGGATACGCGTTTGGTCCACCATCTTTATCGGCGAAGCAGCAACAACAAGAAGATGAAGAAGAAAAAAAAAATGGGAGAGAACCCGGTGATATTCTCGTGCTCGACAAGCGCGCTCTTCACGATGCTTGGCTCGAAATCGAAAGAGAGGAGAGCGGCTTCAAAGTGCCGCAGTTGCAAAAATTGGACAATCCGACGATTATCGGTGGCAAGAGAATTTATCTCGCGAAAACGACGTTGATTATCGTTCCGCAGCCGCTTGTTGCGCATTGGCTCGAGCAGATAGCCTATTGTTGTGGCTCTCGAAAGCGCGAAGACGGTATTCCTAGAATTGGCGTCATTCACAATCAAACGCACGACTCGGAAAGAAGAGCCGAGCGGAACAATTATTACGGTTTAGGCTCGTACGTACAAAAGCTCGAAAACATTTGCGAATGCGACACGTATAGAACGGACGAATGGAGAACGAACGGGAGGATGGAAGAGTGGAAGGAAGAACTCGCGGATAAGGATATAATTATCTTGCCATTATCCGCGCTTTCGTCTCAGTTTGGAAACAAGGATTCCGCGTTTTTTCAGATTCATTTCAATCGCATCGTCTTAGACGAAGGCCACCAAATCGGTGCATCTTTGGCGTTATCGAACAGGTTTCACGTCATTACAAACTTGAAAAGTCACGCAAAATGGCTCATGACTGGTACGCCAACGCCTGCAACGTTTCGCGGAGCAACCGTCGCGCACTTGCAACCTTTGCTCGGCTTTCTGAAGCAATCGCCTTTCGACGCCAACGCGAGACTTTTTGCCACGTTAGTCTCAAGACCTCTCGAGCAAAGGAACGTGAATAACAATAAGAAGAAGAAGGAAGAAAACGATACGGATAAATCCGTCGCGATGATTTATGCGCGATCAGAAGCGGCGCGAATTTTACTCGAGCTTTTGCAGCGCATAATGATTCGCACGTGTAAATCGCACATAAGGTTACCTCCGGTTCGGAAAATTACACATTCCGTACCTTTCACGAAAGAGCACGCGTTATCCTACAACCGTATGGTTTCGCACGTGCAACGATCGATGTTGCTCGCGGATTGGTTCGACCCAAACCACGAGCAAAGTTTACTCAGCTCAAAGAACGCGAAAGAAGCGAGACAGACGGTGGTGAACTTGCGCGAAGCTGCATGCGTCATCGGCGATATGCCTTTGACGTATTCAAACGACGAAATCGATGAAGCAGAACAAGATCTATCCGCGCACTTGAAAGCGAAACTGAATATGACGGATGCCGTGAAAATTCAAGGCATGATTAATCGCGTGATTCCCGCGATGACACGGTACGAGTTTGTGTGCGATGTTTGCGGCATTTTGGCGTATTTACCGATGGTCACGCCGTGCGCGCACGTTTTGTGCGTCGAGTGCGTACAATATAAGAGCACGATGATGAAAGGCGGCAACGATGATGATAATGATGATGATGCGAAGAGAGTTCGTCGTCCGGCACCTCGCGGATGCGCAAAGTGTGGAATTCCGTACAAAATGCAAGAGGCGACGCCTCGCGAGGACAACCCGATGCCGTGTCAGCCAGTACCTCAGGATCTCATCGAGTTACAATGCTCGTACGTGCAAAGAGGTTGGACGGTAAACATGAACGACGAGCGCTCTTCGCACGAGAGTTCCAAGGCTGATTTTTTGCTTAGCCGTTTGCGCGAGTTAAACGTAGCAGTCACTAAGACGCAGTTGGAAAGCGTCGAAGCTACGGAGAGAATAGTCAAAGAGCATCTGGTGGAAGTGCACGCCAATCGCGAAAATTTCAGCGAGGCTGACTTGGAGCACTTAGCGAATCAAGTTCCCTATTTAAGATACGGGTACAGAACGGACACGCGAATGAAAGGATTAATTGAGTTGCCCATCTTAAGACGCGAGGTTGACGCGTCTTTCGACGCTACAAAAAAGTTGCCAAAGATTGTCGTCTTTAGCTCGTTCAAGACGCATTTACACGTCGTCGACGTGTGTTTAACGGAAGGTCGAGTACCGCTTCAATCGCTCTCCAGACAAGGATACAGTCGTGAACAGAAAGATGCCGCTTTGTCTCAGTTTAGAGACGATCCGGACTGTCCAGTTTTACTATTAGATCGATCTGCGGCGGAAGGTTTGGATCTTTCCTTTGTCAATCGCGTCTTTTTGATGGAACCTTTGGAAAATGTGAGTTTAGAGGAACAAGTAATTTCTCGAGCGCACCGAATGGGACAGCAAAGCATCGTGCACGTGGAAGTGCTCGTCGCGCGAGGTACGGCGGAAGAAACGATGCTCGAAGCGAGAGCGGCGTTTATTAAATGGGAGAAGGTCGAGAAGGAAAAACGCTCCCGCGACAACTACGAGAGGAAGGACGAAGAAAACGACCAGTCGGCGGAGAAGATGGAGAACAGTCTCACGGAAGAAGTCAATCGATCGGGGAGGCGCGTTTTGGAGAAGTTGTCGCTGGTAGATATCGAGGAAAATGCAGAACCGAAATCACACGAGGAGAATTTCTTTTCGGAGAAGGAAGAGGAAGACTTCGCGTCGACGATACAAATTCAACAAGAAGAAGCGGTGAACGTCGTCAACAACATTCACAAGAATATCACCAAAGCCGATGCGAGCGACGAATGGAGAGTGCGCGTGAAATGTAACAGAAGCAGCATTTACGAATTACGACTACCAAACAGAGAAAACACGACTGTTGCCGAACTTCAGCGGATGTGCTTGGAAGCGACCGGCATCCGAGCGGAGGAAAAACCAATCATCGAGTGCGGCTTTCCGATGCGAAGCTGCGAAGATTTACCGAAAACATGCGCCATCGGCTTACTCGGCGTGCGAAATCGCGACTTTGTGGGCGTTGAAACCGCAGCATCGTTGACACTAAAGAAAGAAGAAGAAACGTTAATGACTGCCACCAACGTCGTCGCTGCTGAGGAAATACCTCCGCCAGAACCAATTGCGGCGAAAAACAACCACGGCAAGAAGCGCAAGCAACAGAAAAACGACGACGTTCGCGACGACGTCGCGGATGCAAAGCTCCGAAGAAAACTCAACGGTATTCTGCCCGATTCGGAAATAGCCTCCGCTCGCATGCTTGACGATCCGGATGGCAGGGACGACAACGATGATTTCCTTTCGCGCCAACGCGAAGGTATGGCCCAATCCGCAGCTGTTTTACTCCGAGCGACGCAAGGCGGCGCGACTACCGAGTTACGCACCGAGTTACGCAACGCCATCGACGAAAGAATGATTGAAACGCAAGGCAGGCAAAAAGTTGCCGCGGTTCTGAACAACCAATACTCGATTCAACCGTTACCGAACGACCCAGCCGGTCGTCTTTTGGCGACGTACGCAATCGCCAAAGAGCTGGCGCTGAAAACGCAACACCAAAAATCGCAACTCCAAGACGTCTTCCCGGAAATTCCTCTGCCGTTTTTAATCGCGCTTCTTAAAATAGTCGCCGAAAACGACCAAGATCGAGTTAATTTAGCCCCGGAAAGAATGGCCATGGCGTCGCCGAGGGTGTTTTGGAACGTCGTCAAACACGCGAGGCGCGCCGGCGGCGGCGACAAACCCGTCCTCTCCTTCGCGCTCGCGTTGGAGGCGTTAGCCCCGGGCGTCGCGGATTGGGAGAGCCTGTGCACTCGCGAAAGACTCAAACCCAGTCGGTACAGCGAATACGTCTCCCATTAATTTAAAGAATACTACTATTGCGTTATCGAACGCGTTATTACGCGACCATCATTAGGCGTCGATGGCAAAGAAAATTTTGCAGACTTTGATTGACAACATATATACACTTAGCAGAGTCGTTATTAGATAGCGATTTAGATTTAGATGTACTGTAGTAGGTGCAGAAACTGTGCACAACAAGAGCTTCATAAAGGAGCGCGAGAATGTGTCTGCGTTTGTCACGTGTGAGAGAAAAGTAAACTTCTCTTCTTTTCGTCATTAAAGAACACTTTTTAATAAACGCGCACGATAACACGCACGCGATAAATATATAAATATACACACACGCGCGTAGTAGTACTAAATGACCTCCTCTTCGCACTTAAAGTTTGTGGCGGTTGAACTGTTCGTGTACGATTTGAGGTGCGCGCTTGCTTTCACATTCCGCGACGTTTCGTTTTCTTCTCTCTCTCTTTAGATAGACTCACACCTCTCTCTCTTTGCACGCATTATCATCATTAAAACAGCGACGGCTTAGCCTCTGCGCTTTCCGAGCAACTCCTTGGGAAGAAAATCGACGGCGTGTGGCACACGTCCGTGCATATTTTCGGGAAAGAGTACTGGTTTGGCCACGGAATGCAAGTTGGAATTCCAAAGCAGACGCAGTTTGGCGTTCCGAAACAGATCTTAAAAATGGGCGAGACGCAAGTCGACGAGGAGTTATTCCAAACGTTTCTGGACGAAATACACCCACGGTTTAACGTTGGCACGTATAATTTGTTGGAACACAATTGCAACAACTTCTCGGACGAGTGTTGCGAGTTTTTAGTCGGGAAGAAGATTCCCGAACACATCGTTCACTTACCGAACGAAGTCTTGAATACGCCCTTTGGTCGAGCGATTACGCCAATGCTCAAAGTCATGGAAAACAGAATGAGAAACACGAGAGGCCAAACGGTATTTGCCGAAGACGCGGATGCGATTAGCGAAGGACGAAGCGAGGTTTTAGGAGGTCACGCGGGCGCGACGAGTAGTAGTACTTTGCCGCCGCCGAACACTCGGGGCGACGATTTGGCGCCTCTCCTCGCTTTCGGCCTCCAAGCGTTCGCGCAAGGTTTAGCGAACGCGCAACCTCCAAACAACAACAACAACAACACTCCAAACAACAACAACAACAACAACAACAGGAGACCGTCGCGATGAAACCCACCACCACCATGTTATTATAATAGCGCTTCTAGAAATTTTAATCCACATCGCGATAAATATTATATAATAAAACAAATAGCGCTCGTGTTCGCGTTTACGCGTTAAAAAGACGCATCGTCGTCATTTTACCTTTATTCTCTGCTCGAATTCTTTTCAGACAGAGGTGTTCTTAAAAGTATATATGCTTAACTCTCTCTCTCTCTGTGCTTTCTCTTCTTTCATGATTTTTTGGGTTATTCCGCACTTTGAATACACTCCTCCTCTCACACAGGTTTTATAAGACACGCACTCTTCCTCGAGCGCACGACTCAGAGAGACTACACGCACACGCGCGTACGAAGAGACTCAGTAATGGTGGACGTGATTGAACTCCAAGCGCAGTTGGAAAAACTCGCGGTCGAGTTACGAAGCGAGAAGGAAAAAAACGCGAAATTGCTCGAGGAGAACGTCGCGATTAAAGCGCAGACGACGAAAGTCGTCTCGGAGATGGAAAAGGAAGAGGAGTTAATCGCGAACGCACTCATGCGAAAAATCGAAACGATGAACGCGGAGAAGAATAAACTGTTGGTACAAATAGACCAGGAAGAGGAACACATCTCGAACGCGTTGCAGAAGAAGTTGGACGAAGTGATGCGGGAAAAAGTTGAGTTGGAGAGACAGTTGGAAAGCGAGACGGAGTTTGTCGGGAACCGTTTACAACGACAAGTGGATCAACTCGCGAAGGAGAAGAAAACGTTGGCGAAAGAGCGAGAACGGTTGAGAGAGAAAATACAGAGATTACACGGGGAAGGAGAGAAACTGAGACGGGAAAAAGTCGCCATCGAACACTCGCTGGAAACCGAGGAGGAGAATATCGTGAACAAGCTTCAAGCGCAGATACAGAAGCTGTTGCAACAAAACGTTCTGCTGGAACGTAAACTGAATCGCTTACAGGGTGGGAATTTTGCGGCGACGAGTGATTCGGAGCAAAGCGAAGATGGATATTCGTCGACGTATTCCGCCAGGGCGGCGTATTTGAGTTCCTCTCCGAGGAGCACGAGAAGCGGGACGAGTACGACGAGGGACGGGAGCGTAGGCCCTCCGGGAAGTCGAGGCGCGGGGCACGGCAGTCGAGGGGATTTTATCACGAGTTGGCAACGCGGGGCGTATGCGGCGCACAGCAAAGAGAATAGTAGTAGTCATAATACTAATAATAATAATAATAACAACAACAACAACAACAAAAAGAAGAAGGAAAAAGGAGAGCCTTCGAGCGAGTCCGGGTCGCAAAGAGAGAGTTTGGATATCCCGACCGGCCTCGGGAAAGCGCCGCACAGGACTTTATCGACCGGCGGTCCCGGATCGACGTACAGTCAATCTGGGATGACGGAAGATAACGCGACGAACGCGACAACGCACGGAAACGAAACGCCAATGAGTTTACCGACGACGCCGAGGAGCGGGTTAAGCGTCCAAAATCCAGATTCTGAGATTGATTTTTAACTCCTTACACAATTATATAGAAGCTGAAGAACATATCTCTACGTTCTTTTTAAGCGCCGCATTGTTTGATTTTATTATTACAAGTTCTCTTTTAGTATCCGTGATGCAGAGCGTGCACGTTTTCCGTCCTCCACTCTTTCATCTCTCGAACTCTTTCATCGGACTCTTTCATCGACGGGCCCGCGAGTCGTTTTTTTTTATCTTCTTTGTTTTCATCCAGAGGAGAAACAGGCGCTTTTCTGCGTCGTTCTTCTTGTTCCAGATTTGCCGGTTCGATGGTGTTGAGTGTGTTCTCATGAACACTGTCGCTAATGACGACAGATGGGGGTGATATATTACCCGACGACGCATGCTTCGTGAATGGAAAGCCATCTTTTGCTATGTGCAAAATCTCTGCGAGCGGTAACTCTCTTCTTTTTTCGCTTTTGTGCGACGACGACTGGCAACCTTTGCGCGGAACATCTGCTGCGGTATTTACATCAACAAAAACAGTTGTTTCCTCTTTGCCGCGTTCTTCTTCGTCGTCAATCGATTCTTCGTTCTTGACCTCTTCTCTCGATAGATTTTCTTCTCTCGATCTTTCAACAAAAGCTTCTTCTCGGATTTCCCTCGTATCATCTTGCTGCTGCTTTTCGTTTGCTTCTCCTTCCTCCGAGATTATGTTCGCGATGGCGTTGGCGACGATAATTTTACCGACGTTCTCGCCGTCGCGTTCGCCTTGTTTGGCTTCATTTTCATTTTCGGACGTCGTCGTCGTCGTTACTGCTGTTTCAATCAGCGAGTCACTTATTATCACCTCACTCGTCTTTGCTATGATACACTGCGTCGTTTTGTGGCGTTCTAATTCTCCGGCTGCTCTGAAGTTGTCCTTACCGCACCGGTCGCAAACGATGGAAATATCGTGAATGGCTTCAATTTTTTCCGCGGTATGAAGAGCAACATCTGTAGTACGCGCAGTAGCGGTGGGGGTAACCGTATCGCCGTCGACGACGAGAACGTCGGCTTCGGAAATTGGCGACGACGATGATTGTTGCTGCTGCGGGAGCGCGACGGCGTTCGGCGCCCCCGATACCGGCGAGGAGTATGAATGCGTAGTAGTAGTATTCGGAGTCGTCGTCGGACTCGTTACCGTGATCGTTTCATCTCTTTTCCTCCTCGCCGCTTTCGTCAATTCTTTCCGTTTTTGTCTCTCCTTTGCGCTCGTCAACTCTCTCTGCTTCTTCTCCAACTCTTTCTTCTCCTTAACGAGGCAACCGTAACACACCAACTTACCTTCCCCTAAAACTTGGCTCTCGTACTTCACGTGGACCATGTGCTCGTGTTCGCCGCAGAGTTGACAGTATTCGCCCGGGTACCGTCCCGGTTTGATGCTTTTAACCGCCATCGTCGATGGTTTCTTGTTCGTCGTCGTCCTCTCCTCGTCGACGACGACGTTTTCTTCTCCTCCTTCTGCGCCTCTCTTTCTCGGAGATTTCGCGTTTGCCATCGTCGTCAACGGCGCCAACGCCTTCGCGTCTTCTTCTTCTTCTACTACTTTCATCATCACTCCTCCTCCTCGCGCTTCCTTACCATTCAATGTAGTCTCCTCCTTCTTCTTCTTTAACTTCTTCTCTCTCTCTCGTTCCTCGTTTTGTTTCTTCCGCTTTACTCTCTTCTTCTCCAAATCGTCCTCCTCGTCCGGCTCGTCGAACGCTTCCCACGGATACCGCCGCCGACGCCGCCGCGCATCCTCAAAATCTACCCCTCCCAAGCACATCTCGTTCACCGATTTCTGTATCGCGTTCAAATACATCAAGCAATACCCGAACTTAGTCTCTCGATCGCCTCCCGCGAGGATTGCTTTTTCGCTCAACGCGTATCCTTCCCTCGCGTTTCTCGCTCTTTGCTTCAACTCGTTCAAGGTCACTTTTGAGAGAGATTTCGTGCTCGTCTTCTTCGATGCGCTCTGAGACGCGAACGCAGAATACGAGGACGAATCAACAACAGTGCCTTTCCTCGCCCGCAGACGATGATTTCCTCCTCTTTTCGCGTTCAAAGTCGTCGTCGTTTCGATCATCATCGTTTGGACATCCACGCCGTCGTTTCTGTTCGATTCGAGATGTTTCATCGCGCGTAAAAGCATCGCGTTTACTTTGACGTTGTCGTTGTTGTCGTTGTCTTTTTCTTCCATCGGGTCGACGCCTCGTTTACGTCGTCGTCGTCTTCCGCAGGTCTTTTGCGCTCCTTCTTCTTCTTTCCTTTCTCGGTGCGATCGATGATGATGTGAGTCAAACCTTTTGTTTCTATCGCGCGTCACAACTTTGAGGAAATGCACGAATGAGATACGGATGATGTGCGCGCTCGCGAGGAGGACGATGAGCGCAAAAACGACGCCCAGGAGCATTCCAACACCTCTCGGTATCAAAGCGTCGTCGAAATCGTCCAAGCTCGGGCGATTCCCTCCGGTACCGATGAGGAAAACGTCGCGTAAGTGCGAGTACTTTGAATCCGTTTTAGACGAATTACGACGGCGAAGTTTACGAGGAATATCTGAAGAAGGTTTGTCGCTCGTTGAGAGAGAACGAACGGCGTTCGAGGAAGTGCGTCGAAGTCATCGTCGTCTTTCTGCGCGCGATGATGAGGACAAAAACGAGAGGAGAAGACAACGAAAGCGAAGAAGCTTGTACGTGACGCTGAAGAACGAGAATTTGTACAACTTGTACGCGATGGAAACCATGGCGTGTAGTACCACCGGCGGGATGAATACTTCAGATGATGATGAAGGAAAAGAAGACAACAAAAACGACTACGTTGAAGATGATTTCGTATTCTTCGACCAGCTTTCGATTGGTCTGTTCATGGCTCAAGATTCGCACGGTTCCGCGTTCACGCGAAACGCGGCGTCGCTCCGGGCGAAAGTCGAGCCGATTTTTAGCGAGACGAGTTGGGAGACGTTCGCGGAGAGGTTAGAGAAGACGTGCAGCGAAGGGGTTCTTCCGGGAATGGAAATGGAAGGAGAAGATTATAATCCGCCAATCGCTTTGATTTACGAAACCGTGGCGAGATTTCAACGAAGAGAAGAAAGTCAAAGGAAACCGTCGGACGAACTGTTGCAATTTTGTACGAAGCGAGTGAAACAGTTATCGCCTGCTGATGTTGGGTATAAATACGGCGTTCGGGCGACGTTTGCTGGAGTTGACCCGCGCGAACCAGACGTCGTTCGAGCGAAGGAGCACGCTTTGCGCTTTGTTATTTTAGAAACGGAAACGGCGTATACGTTTGCGCTCGCTTCCTACGCGCCAGATACGAGCGAAGCACACTCGGTGGTGAAATCCTCTTTGGCGTGGGCGCAAAAACCGGCCAATTATAGCAGCGGGACGCGATTTGAAGTCGCGAGAGCTTTAGTGAATACCGTCGCGGCGACGTTAGCGAGTCCAAAATCGTCGACGAAACTTTCCGAGATTACATTCTTGGATCCGTTCTGCGGATCCGGCACGCTGTGCGTCGCGGCGAAACAGCTCGGATTTGGAAACGTCATCGGGAGCGACGCGACGGGACATTTGATTGAAAAGAGTCAAAGAAATGCGCGTTGGTTTTTTGGTGCCGCTTCCGGCGCGCAGGCGGTACCTTCGGAGCAGGCCTCGTCCTCGGGAAGTCCTTTCCCGAGATTTCAACAAGCGAACGCGTTTATCCGAACCTCGTTTACATCCGACCCGAGTAAAACAGTCGTCGTCTCGAACCTTCCGTTTGGTCGTAACGTTGATTTTGTCGCACCACCGCCAGGGGATGAACGTCGTTCTTCTTCGTCGTCGACGACGTCGCATTTACAGTTGGCGTTGGAAACACTCAAACCGCTCGCTCGCACGCACGCGTTTATATCGGGCGTTCCAATTGGCGAGGAGATGATTAAGCTTGGTTACGAAAACGTCAGTCAAATAGCGTTGGACAGGCGAGGAAAAATGTTCATCGCAATAAGTTTTAGTTACGACGACGATACCATCATCAAAGTATCGGACGAGCACGTTTGGTTTACCGTCGAGGAAGCGTTACTTTTCGATGAGATTCGCCAAGCGAACGCGAGGAAGCGCGCGGCGATGAGGAAGAACAACGATGAGAAAGAAGAAGATGAGAAAGTCATTGAAATCGCACGAAGTAATCCAAACGCGTTAAAAGTCATCGTCGATTTATCGTACGAACACGACTCCGCCAGAGCTTTAAGATCTGTAGCGAAGCAACTCTGCGAAATAACCTCCGTCGGTAAAAAAAGCAAAGGCGATTTGCGAGTAACTTTCGCCTCGTTCGCCGGCGACATCAAATACGAATCCGAAACTTTCTTCAACGCGGACACGTGGAGCAAGCACGTCGAAATGCTCCCAGACCCCGCCGAAGAGTGCGACGTCGTCGCCTGCCAAGAAGAAGGTCAAACCAAAAACAACGTCATCTACCTCTCGCCGGACGCGGAAACTCCGCTCTCGCTTTCCGAACTGCGAGACCCATCCAATATCTTCGTCGTCGGTGGCATCGTCGATCTAAAAACCAGAGGAATGAAAACGAGCAAAAAGAAAGCGTCATCCTTAGGCGTTCAAAGTCGCAAATTGCCCGTAAAAACGTTGCGACCGGACCAAACGCACGACGTTCTGAACATCGACACGGTGGTTAAAATCTTGCGCGCGGCGTGGACGATGGACGAACGACAAGAGGATGATGATGAAAAAAAGGGTGGTTTCCATCGAGCGTTCGATGAAGTCTTGCCGAAAAGGCAAGGGAAAGAGAAACCAAAGAGACTCAAGAGATGACAATAACAGACGGAGAATGGATGATGATGTGTGATTGAAAAGAGTATTCGTTCATCGAGTAGTATTTTGTTAAATTCGTTCAATTAAGTTTTCTTCTCTTTTCTCTCGTCGTCTGTTTCTTCATAAATATAATCCTTTCCGTATCCGACGACGACGATAAAGACGTAAACGACCCGAGACAGACTTTCCAATAAAACCTCGCGTGAAATGAGAATTAAATTCTTCGCGTTGATCGTCGTCTCTTGGGGTTTGTTTATTGCCGTTCGGTGGGTGCAATTGCACGCGCATTTGAACGTGCATTTGGATTACGATATGCTGCATCATCGTCCTCAATATCACCTTCGCGTTGTTGGTGGTTCTTCCTCTCGATTGAAACGAACGAATACTGATAATAATATTTATGATGATGATGATGAAAATGGTGATGTGACTACAGGTAGTGCTGCCACCAAAAGGGCAAAAACGTCGTTTTTAGGTGAAGGAGGAGGCGCGAGGAGTGAGAGTACTAAAGATAATAGACGAGAGATGATAAATAGAAGCAATGACAACAACAACAACAACAACAACAACAACAACAACAACAAAGCGATGGTGATGGGGAGTGGGAGCCAAGATGCGGAGAGCAGTAGTTTTACGTCGAGTAGCGAAGACGAAGACGCGGTGGATATTGCCGCGGTATCGAACAATAACAACAACAACGACGACGCAGACGGCGATGGTAGTAGTAGAAGTAAAAACAACAATGAGGTGATCATATCTGCGACAACGTGGGCGGCGGAAGTTTTAGAAGCCGTTCGATCGATAAATGAAGGCGCGACGACGTTTGAAGACGCGCACACGCGATTTGAGATGTTCGCGAAAGCTGGGTATAGATTGACGAAAATTTCCATGTCGGATGTGTTTGCGAGTTTGAAGAGGCAGGCGAGAGGGAAGCGATTCGACGTAGACGTAGCGAGAGAGAAGTTAGACGCGTACATGAAAGCAAAAGGGGACAGGGGCTTAACCGCGGATGTGGCGAAAGACGACGTTTTGAGACATTTGGCGCACGAGATGCACGCGGCGATTGTCCAGGCGAGAGTGAGCACGAGACCGCCTCCGGCCGCGCAGTATAAACCTGATTCCGAATTTGCGTCCTCTTTTGGCAAATTAGAAGAACTCGCGAGAACGGCTAAAGATAGACAGAACGCGGCAGAGAGCTCTATTCATGGGGCCGTCGAGGAGTTGAAGAACGCGGAACGCGCGACGAGTAACTCGGACATGAACGACGACGAGAATTTAGAAAACATAGATTTAACGGAAGGTTTGTCGCCGCAATCGATCTCGTCGGCGATGGTTTTAGATAAAGCAGAAGTAGCGATGATTAGCGAACGTCGGTCGGAACAATTATTCGCAGCTGGTATTATCGGCGAATGGTCGGATTGGGGTGCGTGTGTCCGAATACCTGGAAGCGCGACAGGCGACGAGTGTCAACGCACGCGCACGTTCGCGCACTCGAGAAATTTCGGTCGGTGCTTTAAATTAGAAAAGAACGTAGATTTGATGTCCAGAGAGAAGATGATTGAATCCCTTGGTTTTGCAAAACCAGAAGAGGTAAACAACTGCATGGTGAAACCGCAAACGATGAGATGCGATTGCTCTTCTTCTTCTTCTTCTTCTTCTTCTTCATCTTCTTCATCCGACGGAGGAGGAGGGAAGGATTTATTCTTTACGAATAACAAAGCCGCGTTGGATGCAGACGCGGACGTGATTTTTGGCAACAACAAAGCAGCCATCGAAACGAAGTGTTTAGTAGACCAACTCACGGACGCGTACGGGTACGCGGAACGGTTCGTCGCCGCGCACAAAGCGCACGACGACGCGAAAACGGCGAAATCGGCGAGTAGCCCGATGCGTTTGCGATGGCCGCTCCCAAACGCCACCGCTTTGAAAGTCGATCCGCAACTGGTCAACTTGGAAATTACGAAAGATACGTTCGAGTGCGTCGGAAACGTTGGTGCTGGAGAACGCAAACGCGCGTACGTGACTACGGTCGCCCCTGGACCGAACGGAAACGACGCCATTTGGAGATTCTTCTTCCACCCGATGCTCGTCAAGCTTTTACCGCAATCCGAAACGATTTCAAAGAAACGTCCGTATAAAACGTGTGCGGTCGTGGCCAACTCAGGATTGATGTTGAAACACGAATACGGCGAAGAGATTGATCAACACGACGGCGTCTTCCGAATCAATTACCCGCCAGTGAAGAAATTCTCCAAGCACGTCGGCAGCCGAACGACGCACGACATCGTGAACATGCACCACGCGCAACGCCTAGGATTCAACGACGCCAGGACGTTACGGATTAACGATCCAGACGTGTGCGACGCGAAAGTTTGTTTGGGCACGTTAATCAAGTGTCGAATGAAAGGATGTCACGCTGAGCCGCTCATTTTTAAGCAAGAGGAAGATATCGATTTAACCGACCCGAACTGGCGCAGACGCGAAATGCTCAAGAAGATGAAAAAGCCGGAAAACAGTCGGTTAGTCCTCTACGAGACCACCTTGAGCATGGCGTGGCGAAGAAAATTCATCCAACTCATTCTCCGTCGGTTTAAGCCTCCGATGACGTCTTTGCTCTCTCCAGATTTTATCGTTCGCGCCAACGCGCTTTGGAACTCGGTGAGTAAAGACGCGCTCTCGGAAGCCGCCGAGAGAGGCGAACAGACGCCGAACTGCGCGTTAACCGCGCAAAGAGCCAAGGACGCGAAGGAAAATTGGCGCAAACGCAGAGGCGCGATTTCCATCTCCAACGCCATGAACCAAGAGGAATCGTGCAAACCAAATTCCGGATGGTTCGCCATCGTCGCCGCCGCTCAGCAGTGCGACAAAGTCACGCTCTACGGCTTTAGCGCCTGGAAAAAAGACAACAACGGGTCCAAGAGCGGGAGTAACAGTAAAGACAAAAGCTTGGACAAAGACGACGTGAAATACCACTACTTTGACGACGTGCCTGGCGTAGATACCGTCCATTCCTTCGAGTTGACTTTAGAGAGTTTGAGACTGTTACAAAACGCATATCCCGCAGTTCTGGACATCCGAGAAGAGAGAGAAAAGGAGCGTCGTTGAGCGGCACATTTTTAGGGGTTTTTAGCACAAAAAGACTACACAATAGAGGATAGATTTTAATTGACGATGATGGAAACGACAACGAAAGCGACTCGCTCAGATTCATTTTGCGTCGGTCTGAAAAACGAAATCGACGAAATTGACGTCGCGTATTGCGGCCCAGTCGCGGAGATTGTCGCGCAAAAGCTCGTCGATTTATTCTCTTCTTCTTCATCGTCGCGAACGTCATCATCATCATCACGCAGACG
>Ga0255753_1002842_pt1 | contig 18592 bp, 26 predicted proteins | sample 041ome_10_FD_179953 | JGI IMG/M metagenome (GOLD analysis project Ga0255753, IMG submission 179953) | Coastal salt marsh microbial communities from the Groves Creek Marsh, Skidaway Island, Georgia - 041412US metaG (version 2) | ecosystem: Environmental > Aquatic > Marine > Intertidal zone > Salt...
TGTTAGCGTTAAGGAAACAGGAAAGACATTGAGTGATCATGTGGTAAGTGGGCTAACAGGTAAAGACTGTAGACTGATACGCAAAGTAAGAGGTCGTGGCGACTACTGTGAAATACCCTTACCTAATCTAAACACTCGAAACAAAATAAAAGTATTTCAAATAGTAGAAGGTATACGTCCTGTCAATGGTAAGATGGGTCCTTTAACTAGACAGGCATATTGGAACTATGAACATGAAGTTAAGTCTTGGGATTCAAAGATATATGATAAGTTGCCTAAGACAGCACCTGAAATAATCCGATTACAAAAAGACAATGGATTGGAGCCTATTGGTGAAATAGGTCCTAGAACTACACGACTACTGATAAAACTTTTTAAAGAATTAAAAAACTAGTGTAGAGTATGTCCTGCTGAGCTTAACGAACTCTTATCTTCTAAGAAATCCATTAAATCACGAATGCCTTCGCTCATATCAGTTTCTATAGATGGTAATAAGATTGATTTAACTGAACCGTCTGGTTTGACAACAAAAACATAATCTTCATCAGTGATTTCATCTGCGAGATCTAATTCTGCTTCTTCCCATTCTAAACCGCCTTCTTTTAACTGCGCCATCTCCTGTCTCCTCTAGATGTCTTATGTTGCGATTAACCTGTTGTTCAAGATCTTTAACTACTGGATGTGTTTTGCCAAATGCTTTTTGATAAGATTTAAAGTCTTTGTTTACTTCAGGCTTAATAATACTTAGCCTTTTTGTTTCAATATAATATCGTACTGAAATGTTTACAGCGTATGCTTCTATTTCATCAGGATTGCTTAGGTATACTTGTTCATCACGCTTTTTATCTGACTTTCCGTGCAGTTGTGGTTTAAATTTACATTCTTTAAACTTTCTACTTCTAAATTGTTTAAGGTGTGTGTATTCGTGTACTAGAGTCTCAACTAGATCCAAAGCCATAATTTTGGCCTTATTTTCTGTCATTTTCCACTGTTTTTTGTTGTCTAAACAACTAAAATAGTCTATTCTGAAGGGCTTTTTTCCTTGTTCGTCAAGTTCAACATCATACTCTGCACCAAATGCCCAATCACCAGGATCTAAGATTTCACAACCACTATAATGCTTTATTTTTACTGGGTGTCCTTTTCTATTAAGAAATCTTGAAAGTTGATTTGTAAACGTTTTGTTAGTTAGTTGTTTTGAAGCCAAAGAAATTAACCAATCGTACAATTGATCATATTCATGTATTGGATTTAGATCCAATTTAGCCTCCTAATAGTTTACTCGCTGAATTAGTTTTTAAACTACCGTCATCGTCTACGTATGTTGGCAATCCTTCAAATGGATTAGTTGATGGTTGTGGTAGGCCATTTGCGGCAAATATTCTATTGTTATTGCCTTCTATCAAACTGGCTTTAACGCCTTCTCCATATTTGGTACTTGTGTTAGCCATACTCATCAGTACTCCACCAGTACCGTTAGTTGACAGGTCTTTACCGTAAGTGTGTAAGTTTGTAGCAAAGCCCATTGAACCTGCTAGGTTTTGTGTTCGTGCGCCTGACGTTGCTTGTATCCCGGCCGCATCAGCAAACCCCACTGACGTAGCAACACTGGCTTCAATTTCTGCAATTTCTTCAGCTGACATCTCACCGCCTGATGCGGCTATCTTATCAATGACATCGTTTCCGGCAACAGGACCTAACATGTCTCTTACTGTAGGTAACTTGCTTGATGTTGAATAACCACTGATTCCAATCATATTACCTAATTGAGTGTTCAGAGTACTGTCAGTCATCATGCTGTTTAGATCAGGATGTGCATCATTGTTTAATGGTGTTTCTGCTAATTTAATACCACCAAACATACCAGGAGCCGCACTAGCATTAATCATACGTCCGCCGCCCATGTCACCTAGTTTAGTTCCAATTGAACTTAATGGATTAGTCGCTCCGGCCGCTGACTCAATTCCCATACCACCAAAGTCTAATCCTTTTAAGTCTGCTGGCGGGGCTGTTTTTGTAGGATCACCTAGATCTTTAAGACTTTGTATTCCTCCGCCACCTTCACCAGGCTGAGCTAATTGTCCGCCACCAAATCCAGTTGCACCTGCATCAAATCCGCCAACTCCAAGTTGTGATGTTGCCGCTTGATTTTGCGATAATGAAGTTGCACCAGGCGATGTACTATATGATGGTGAACTTGGTATACCACCAAAACTTGGAGTTTGATATAAACTTGAATCACTACCTGAATATGTTGGTAAATCAGCAAATGGGTCAGTTCCAAACTGCTCAGCACTAGCATTAAGTGCCGCCGGATCATTTATATTTCCTAACACTCCTTCAATTCTATCTTTATATGCAGGATTATGTATGTCATTAAGATTGACACCTTGGTCTTTTAGTGCTTTATTGAGCCCAGTAGCATTACCAAGTTTGTTATTGTTTAGTCCTTCAACTATACCACCTGGTGTGCCTAGATTTTTTATTTCAACTCCATTAAATAATCCACCAGTTGAATTAATGGCCGCTCCTGCACCTTTCAAATCACCAAATGAATTAGTTAACCCTCTGTCACCCATACTGCCCATATCTTTTACACCTTGCCCAAAAGATGAAAAGTCTGTGCCTGCTAGATTTTGTTGAGTAAGCATGATGTCATGACTATCTCTGATATGACTATCACACTGTGCTACAATAGAACCAAATCCTCCACAATCATTTTTGTTAAACAATTTTGCTTGACCGTTTTGTAAATTAGTTAGTGCAGTTTGTGCCGCGGCTTGATTTGGGTTTGTTACATCAGCGGCGATAGCGGCCAGTTTATCTTCTACTAGTTTTACGTTAGGTGCTTTGTCAATAGCAGAACCATCACTTTTGTGTATGCCAATCATAGCAGTCATAGTTGCTGGTGTTAGACTGCCTTTAGGTTTACCAACAGTGTTATATTGATTTTCAGAAACCACTGTTGCATTTCTAGCTGTAGCGATTAAGTCTGCCATTTTGTGTTACCTACTTAACAATACTAATTCCACTACCATCTGGAGTTTCAATACCAGTTGTAGTTTTAATATAATGTTTTTCCATTTCGTTAATAGTTCTTGTTGAAAGCATAACATGTGTTTTGCTTAGAGTCACAGTATGATTTTCTAAGTCGCCGGTGAATAAACTCTGCATTAGCCCAATCCCCTGCTGACTTGGTACAACTGTACATGGCTTGTTAACCACGTAACCATTATCTGTTTCTTCAACAACTTTTGCTATTAACTCGTCCCCATTGACGATCTTGAAAGATACAATAGTATCCTTTTCATATTTTTTTGAATTAAGCATTTATTACCTCTTTTAATTGTTCTGGTGATAATTTTGCTAGTCCTTGATATCCACCTTCTACAAAGATATCATCACCTTTATAAATTTGTGGGACTGACCTATGCCCTTGATTAATCAACCACTCTCTTTGTTCTGGATCTTCTTCAATGTTAACAACTTCAAATGGAATATTGTTAGACTCTAATAAGTGCTTTGCTTTGTCGCAGTAAGGACAGTTTGTTTTTGAAAATACTTTTAACATTTTTTTCTCCCTTATAAAGATGGTAAAGCATCATAGTCGACTGTTTCACTCATTACGCCAATAACATAATTAGTTGATTCATTTTCTTGTAATGCTGTTTGTTTTTTACTTGTATCACTGTGTTTATTAAACCACGGAATTGGTGTTGTCTTAGGAGCAGGGTTCCAATACTTGATACCAATGTCTTTTAACGCACTAACCGCAGTATAATCTACAAAATCTTTAAGAATGTTTTCATTGAGTCCAATAACAGGTCCTTTCTTAAATAGATAGTCAGCCCATTTCTTTTCTTCAGCAATAACATCTTCGTACATTTTCTGTACTTCTGCTTCGCACTCTTTTGCTACTTTAGCAAAACGTTTATCTTCTTTAACCACTTGATTAATCATCCAAGCAGTCCATTCTTTGTGTAGTAATTCGTCTTGTAAAATTAAACTAATAATGTTACCATTACCAATAAAGATTTTATTTTCTACCATAGCTAGTGATGTAGCAAATGACACCATAAAGCGGAATGCTTCTAGACCATAACTAGCATTCAGAGCTAACCAAATTGCTTTGACATGATCTTGTTCATCAATCTTGTGTCCTAGTTCTTTCTTACAGTTAATAACATGTAGTTTGTCATAATAGTCGCCAATATCACTGGCCATGTCAATAATTTCTTGTGTGTCATGGATAGTGTTAAAAATATCTTTAGGTACATTATAAATGTTACGAATAATGTGACTGTATGAACGTGAGTGTATGTTAGTTTCAAAGAACGACCAATTATAAACCAATGCTTCTAATTCTGGCAAGCCAACAACAGGAGTAAACACCTGACTTGGTGCTCTACCTTGTAAACTATCCAATGCTGTTTGACGCAATAAGTTTGATGTAAAGATATGACGAACTGCATCACTAGCATCTTTAAAGTCTTGACTGTCTTTAGTTAATGAAACTTCTTCTGGTACCCAAAAGAAACCTCTTGCTGTTTGTTCTAGTTTAACTGCCTTGTTGTATTTTACTTCTTCAAATCTTTGTATGGTTACTGGTCCTTGTGGATCAAGGAACATTTGTCTATTTAAATAATCTGTTTTTTTCTTTAGGTCGTATTGTTCTTTACTCATTATAGTTTACATGCCTCGCAATCTTCTTCTTCTTCAATTAAATTTGTCCCTATACTCTGTGAAAGATATTGCGCCGCAATTTCTTCCGCTTCAGAGCTTTTAGACCCCGCTTTGTTGATAAGACTGTAATAGAAAGTCTTTAGTCCCCACTGATGTGCCTGCATTAGGTTTTTAGCAATAAGTGTAGTTGGTATTTTATTATCCTTAAAATGTGCTGGATTATAAAACGTATTTGTACTTATGCTTTGATCAACATAAGCGGCCAAGACGGCGGCTGTTTTGAGATAATCTGTACAATCAGTTTGTTCCCACATCAATTGATATTTATTTTTTAGTCTATTATATTCTGGTACTACCTGTATAAACGATCCTGCTTTTGATTCTTTAACTGAAATCAAACTCATTGGCATTTCAATACCGTTAGTTGAGTTAATAACAACACTAGAACTTTCTACTGGAGCAATAGCCATTAAAGTACCATTACGTACACCATACTGTCTCATTTGACTTCTTAGTTCTTCCCAATCAAGTTCTCTAGTTGGAGTAAAGTCTGCTAGTTTGTTAACAGCTTTAGCTCTTAACTCCCAAGGAAATATTCCTTGTCCGTATCTAGTTAATTCTGAATGTGTACAAGCACCACGCTCTTTAGCAAGTTCAACTGATGCTTCAGTTAAGAAAAATGCCTGATGTTCCATCCAGGTTTTAACTTCTTGTAATGCTTCTGATTCTCCATACTTAAGACTACGTTTAGCATGCCAATATGCTAAGTTAGTAACACCAATACCTAAAGGTGATATTTCGTCATTACTTAATTTACTTTGTATACTTAAGAAATCTTGATAGTCTAAGATATTACACAAACTACGTTGTAAAATTCTACATGCTCTACGCATGTCTTCTGGGTTACGGAATGAACCCCAGTTGATACTACCTAAGGTACATAAAGCAATTCTTCCTTCTTCGTCATCTAAACGTTTAAATGGTTTAGTGGGCAGTAAGATTTCACAACATAAGTTTGATTGATATATTGTATGATGTTTTGGATCAAATGGTCCTTGATTCATAACATTATCTACAAACACAAGATAAATTCTACCTGTATCTGTACGTTCTTTCAATATTCCTGATTTAAATACTTCTTCAGCTGACATAGTCTTTTTACGTAGACTAGTTTTACGTTCGTACTTGACATACAGTTCTTCAAACAGTTTAGTGTCATTATAAAATGCTTCATATAAATCTGGCACTTCGTTTGGATCAAAGAAAGTAATATTTTCTTTATTTTTAAAACGTCTCCAAAAGAACGCATTTAAACACACACCATAGTCCATATGGCGTACACGAGTCTCTTCTGTACCTTGATTGTTTTTAAGTACAATTAAGTCATCAAACTGATAATGCCAAATAGGATAAAATACACTTGCTGATGCGTTACGGATACCACCTTGACTACATGAACGTAAATCACCAAACCATTTCTTTAAGAAAGGAATCATACCAGTGTGCATGATCTCTCCACCACGGATAGGTGCTCCTAATGGACGTAGTCTGCCAATTTCTAAACCAATGCCTGCACGTTTACTAGCATACTTGGCCATCATCTCACCTGAGGCAAAAATACTATCTAAGTCATCGTCTGATTTAATTAACACGCATGAACTAAATTGTTTTGTAGGAGTACCTAGGCCTGCTAGTACCGGTGTTGCTAGTGTAAACAATCCCTCACTAGCACAGACATAATAGTCTTTAATAAACTTTAATCTCTGTTGTGGATTTTCATTGTGAAACACCGTTGCGGCCGCTATCATATAACGGATCTGTGGTGTTTCATAAATTGTTTTTGTAGCACGATTACGCACAAGATATTTTTCAATCATCTGCTCAATAGCGGCATAACTATAATCTTCGTCTTTAGAATGGTCAATAAATTTTTCCATCTTGTCCCATTCTTCTTCTGTGTACCACTCTAATAAATCAGGAGTATATAATCCTGTAGCAATATTTGTTTTTACTATGTCGTAGAGGCGGGGAGGTTGATATGAGCCATATACATCTTTTCTTAACATTGAAAGGCGTTGCTTACCTGCTACGTATTGATAATTAGTATGCCCTACTTCTGGTTCGTGTTCTACATCAATTAAGTCTACAATAGCACGTAGAGTTATTTCATCAATTTCTCTTGTAGTAATGCCATCATAAAAATGTGGTTGGCTTTTAATTTCAATCATTGACTGACTGACGTCAGCAATTCCTTGACAGACTTTAGCTACTTGGTTTTGCCACTTGGTAAGATCGAGCTTTACTAAATTGCCACTTCTCTTTTTTACTTGAATATCAACATTCACGTTTTGATAACCTCTTTGTTATTTGATTGATTAATATCTGTCTAGATTTAAGTCTTTTTCCTTATATCTGTGTAATAGTTTTACATCAGTTTCTTTCTCTATATCACTTGTATTTACTATCTCGTATGGCCACCAATTAAGAATATATTTCCCATTTTTTAACCAAACTACATTGTGTCTTTCCTTTGTTTTGTAGTCATAGTATATACGTATTTCCGGGTGTGAATTTTTATGTTCACTAAAGTATATAGTATACAATATTCCTAATGCTTTTGCAAGATCACAATAGTAATTTTCGGCTAACATTGTCCATGGATCTGGCCATTCTTTTGGATCGTTTGGATTGACATAATAATTGATATATGGAGCACCACCCCACATATTGGCTACTTCACTGACTGCACTGTCAAGAGATAACTGACCTATTTCCTTGCGGAAATCTTTCCACATGTTAAGTCTTTCGTTAACACGCAATTCCCAAAAAGTATTATTCCACATTATACGAAGTTTCGAATATTAAATTTGAAAGTCGTATCCTGTACTGGTGAGGTATTAGTTGAAGTGTATTGTAAGACTGCAACATTACCGTATGAATCAAATGATAATGTTACCCCTAATGCTGTAGATTCTGTATAGTCATCTTCAAAGAAAGCGGTTCCGCCTGTTTGTGTGACTTTCATACTACCCATTCTAGTTTCATTGTTTCGCACCATAGTATAATCGATAATTGCACTTGATACTTCATCAAATGAAACTGTTGTGTTTGCCGCTACTGCTGTATTACCTGCTAGTGTTTCAATTGCACCTGGGTTGATATTTAGACTACCATAGTGCGAAGTTGTTGGACTAGTTATTCTACCATTGTCTTCCATTTCAATTAATGGATATAGAGCTATGTTTGCATCGTCTCTAGTAAATTTATCACTAATACTGTAGTTGTCATTGTTGCCCCAGTATAATACACTTGACTCAACTGCTAATTCACTAAATCCAACTTCACCAAAGTAGTTAAAAGTTGAAGTTATTGAACTACCATCGTTAGACTTAACACCGTAGTTACTAATTCTACTAAAGATACTGTTACTGACTGTCATACTTGTTGGAGCAACATTACTTGAATTCTTATCTGCTACAACACCATGATATACATGATCAAACTTAGAATGATCAATGGTAACACTTCTTATGTCGCCAGTACCATATATACCATATGACACATTTGCAAAGTCACAGTGTTGAATTGAAATATGTTCTGTTTTACTTACACTGTCTTGAATTCTAATACCTGCTTTTTCTGTACCAGCACCACCAAATGTAACACTGCCTGTAAAGCTCATTTTTTCTAGTCTAACATCACTGGCACTGTCAATTGCTATCAAGTGATTGTCTTGTGTTGTTTCTAACCCAATGTCTGTTATAGAAATCTGGAACGGATTTGTTCCAGTAATAGCATTACCTACCAGACCATTTTCATCTTTAAACTGTATTAATGGGTTTGATCCGCCCGTTTGTTTTAGGATTGAGCTCATAGGACCTTCACCTTTAATATGAGCATAACTAGGAATAGTAATGTTGCTAGAAATAATATATTCGCCTGCAGGAATATCTAGTATTCTTCTAGTAGCAATAGTTGTAAATTTGCTGGCTGGATATACTTGATCAATAGCTTTTTGTATTGCCGCAGTGTCGTCAGTTGTACCGTCACCTACAGCACCAAAGTCTTTTACACTAACATATTCATCTAGTTTATCTTGGAACTTTCTTAATATTGGGTGTGTAGCATCTGACCCTGTAACGCTTTCGTAACCAGACTCAGTACCTTTGAATGTATAACTTCTGATGATACTTAGAATATCACGGCTTGTGGTAACTATCTCAGTATTACCAACTTCAGGTGCGCCTTCTGCTAAGGTACCATTACCAATATAAAGTCGTTGAGTATCTACACTCCATCCCATCTCACCACTTGCTAATTGTGGTAGGTTTTCGTGTAGGCCACGTCGTACTTGTATTTTTGAAATTTGTATTACAGCCATGTTTCTAACCTATTGTTCTATTATCAAGTATTTATGCAAGTTTGTAATACTGCTCAACTCTTTCAAACCAACGTTCTTGCCACTTGTCCCATTCTGCACCTTCAATAGTCCAGGTTTGAAATTCATAGTCTTTTGAACACATAAGAATAGTGCCTGACTTGATATCAGTACCATGTACTTCGTTGTGTGCAGTACCATAGGCTGTTAACTGTAGGAAATAGTCTTCTACCCACTCGGTTTTCTTAGGTTTATTAGTCTGTTTGTAGTCAATTATGCAGGGTTTGCCTTTATAAACACCACAAGCATCAGTAGTGCCAGCATATAGTCCAGGAACATATAAAGGAACCTCAATGCCCCACATTTCATCAACATATTTGAGTCCATGTTCTACTATCTGCTCTGCCATTTTAAAACTCTGTTGACTGTAGGGATTGGTGCCAGGTTGTCCCATGTTTCTATCGTTTTCAACATAGTCTTCTAACCACTTGTGCATACGAGTGCCACGGTTAGCGGCTTCTGTGGTTATTTCTCGTGCTTTGGCTTCGCCTACTGACTTACGCCAACGATTAAGTGCTTCTTGTTTTTCTTTTGGCTTAGTTTTATCTAAAATTGTAGTAACACTAGGAACTGCTGTGCCATCTGGTAATGAATATAAACGTTTGCCTTCTACTGTGTTTCTTGATATCTTTTCGTAATTGAATTTGTTAACTAACATTATAAGTACCTTGTAAATTTTCCGGGCTCTCTAATTTCTACATTGAACGCTATTGTAAACCTTGGATTCTTAGTTGTATTGATTGAAGCATGTGTAAAACAATTAGGATTGAACAACCAAGCACCTTGATCAATTGGAACATTACCTACTCGATCAAGTTTAAAATAATTACCTGGCTCCCATCCAATTGGAATCCATATTTTTGTCATACCTCTTTGTGGTGCTAGTAAAGGATGTTGTGTCCAGTAATCATCTAGGTGTGGACTAACAAAACTTTCTCCATGTAAACAAGCAAGAAAAGTCATACCTATAAAACATCCATTGTCTAATAGTTCTTGTTGTAGTCTGGCACTTTCTGGAAATACATCTGTAATGTCACTTACTTCTTCACCTAGTGTTGGTCTAAGTATTTGCCATGGTATTGATGCACTTTCTTTAAGATTAAAATCTTTTTCATCTTCTATATAATTGTTTTGGTCTGGTACCCAATCTGATTTTTCAAATAGATCAATATGTTCTGTAAATTCTTTTAGTAATGCGTCTTCATTGTATTTGAGATTAGGTAATCGCATACAAGGAATTTTCATATTATGAAATACTGTTTTGAATTCTGATTTTTCAACTGCTGTAAAGCCAAAGTTGTGTTCAAAAAAGTCTTTCATTGTTTGAGGATAATTACCTTCGATGCGTGTAGTTTCTGGATACCACACTGTGTATTCATCATCTATCTGCTTACCGTATGTTCTAGTTTTAAAGTTTCTAGCACACTCTGCTAACCACCAACTAACTGGATTGCCATATGGCATGTGCCATTCAGGATGATAGTCACTGATTACTGTTGTGTTTTGTCGTAGATTGTTTTTAGGTGCATATGAAAGAAACAGCGTATGTCTGACGCTGGCACTGTTAACATTAAAATTATTGATTTTTATTTTTTGTGTTTGTGATATGTTTGGATGATGTATTTTTAACATGTGAAACCCAAACTCATCTGGACTGTTGTCAATAATAATAAACTTGTCTTCTAATACATATTCAACTGGACTATCGTCGATAGTTATTACTAAATCATCAGTATCAACGACTTCTGTTGCTTCGTATGTAATATGTATAGTTGTCATTCTGTAATATGATCTCGTTTAATTTCTTTAACTGGATCGTTAAGCAGTTCTGCAAGTTTATTTTTTAACTCAACTCTGATATAACCTATGTCTCTAATATGTAATGCTCGTCTACCAATCTCATCTAGTGGCAAGTTGTCTACTCGTGCTTTTTTAAAGTCATCTTCAATGTTCCATACATATTCATGATGCTTTATTAATTCTAACACTAACTTATGGTCTAATGCTAGTCCTAGTTCTGCCATTTGTGTAATATAGAAATCTAATTCTTCTTGATTAGCACCCTGTGTTTTTTCATGTTTAACTACTGCTATGGTGTATCGATCTACTATTTCTATTGTTGGGAATTTCATTTTACAGTAAAACTTTCCCCACACCCACAACGTGCATCTTCGTTTGGATTGACAAACTCAAATCCTTCATTGAGTCCTCGTTTTTGATAATCAAGTTGTAGTCCATCTAGATACACAAGATCTTTTTTACTTATTACTACACGAACACCTTTGTCTTCAAATATTTCATCTACTTCTTCTTCGGGAGCATCAACAAACTCTAAAACATAGGCCATACCTGAACAGCCTGTAGTTTTTACTCCTAAGCGAAGTCCAAATGTGCCTTCTCTATTAGATATATGGTACAATGCTTTTTCCGCGGCTGTATCAGTTAAATTGATCATTGATTTCTTGTTCCAATCTATCCATTATAGTCTTACGTTCTTCAGGTGTGTAATCTATCCATTTGACTATTTCTTCATTGGTTCTACCACAACCTATACATTTTCCTGTTTCGTCCATGCGACAAATTGATATACACGGAGTTTCAATTATATTATCCATTCTTTTTCTTATAATCTGCAATCGCTGATTTTATGGCGTCTTCTGCAAGGACAGAACAATGTATTTTAACAGGAGGGAGAGCCAACTCTTCCGCGATGTGTGAGTTTTTGATTTCTGTTGCTTCATCGATTGTTTTTCCTTTTAACATTTCTGTTACTAAACTTGAACTAGCAATAGCACTACCACAGCCATATGTTTTGAATACAGCATTAGTAATGATACCTTCTTCTACATTAATTTGTAATTTCATAACGTCACCACATGCTGGTGCACCAACCATACCGGTGCCAACTGTTGGTAAGTCCTTATCCATACTACCTACATTACGTGGATTTTCGTAGTGATCTAAAACTTTATCTGAATATGCCATTTAGATAATATCTCCGTATTAACACTTAGTTTAACATTATTTATTGACCAAAGTCAACTGATTAGTATATTGATTTGTTACGTTTTTTACCGGCTCGTCTAGCCATGTTACTCACTGTATCAACAGGAGCATCAGTGCTTTGGCCTTGTGGGGTATTTGTAGTAGTATCTTTATCTTCACTATCAACTGGATGCAGTTCTACATAATCTTTATTAAATGATTTAATAATAGATTTAACTGCTGGATGTTCGTTTGCTTGTACCAAACTGTCATAGTTAAAGTTTGCATCACTGTTAACTACTAGATTGATAACACTGTTTGTAGAAATTTTTGGAAGTTTGTCTTCGTCTTTGTATCTGTGACGAATTAGTTCCAGAGCCGTTACTAAGTTTGACTCTGGACCTGTAATTTTTTTGTTTTCAACTTCAAATATTAGCACGATTTATCGTTTTTCTCTGCCTAGTTCTTCTTCACCACCAACTGCGGCATCAGTAGCATTAAAGCCGTCTGTGTCATCTAATGGTTCATCAAGATCTAGTTCAGATTCTGGCTCAGGTAAATCCATTGGTGCTTCAACTTGTTCCCCTGTAAGTATTTTAACACCATTGTCTATACCTTCTCTAGCCATTTTTAATTCATCCATTAAAGTGTCTAAAGTAGGACCTACAGCACCGTCAAAACCTTCTGCTTGTTCACTGCCAATTTGATCTCTAATACTGTCTACCAGTTGTGGTAATTGTTCGTTTTGCATTTTGCCAACTTGCTCAATTACGTCTTGGATTGAATCAACCATGTCTTTAGCGGCTAGTAAGACTTCAGCATCGCCTACTTCACCTTCAGTAATTACTTCTTCAGTAGTTTCTGGTTCTTCAGTAACAAATTCAACATCTGTATTCTCTTTTAACCAGTTTGTTAAACCTTCGTGTACAGTTAACAATTCCATATAACGTGGATTAGTTTCTGCTTTGTGTAAGTTTACACTATGGCGGATTTTGTTTAAATTAGCATCAATAGTTTCTGCTAGTTTAGTTGCTTTTTCCACTGTTAGTGTATCAAAATCAATAGCAAATCCAAAGCGACTTTCTAGCACTTTGTTAATTTTCTTTGCTGAAGTTGTAGACATTTCTGCTAGTTTCATGGTTTTATATCCTAAATTTTTACTTTAATGTATTTAGCCAAGTTTACACAATTTTGTAATTCTTTCTTAACCCCTGATATGCGGTCCATAGTGTCTAAGTACCTAGTTGAGTATAATTCTGCTTTAAACTCGTCACCTTTATCAGTTGCTGTCTTATATCTTTTACGATATATTATGGCATCAAACTCTAATCTACTTAACAGTTGATCCTGAGTTTTAATAGTATTGGCCAAATCGATCTGATTTTTGAATATTGCTATACAATAAAATATAGCATCCTTTCTAGTGAAAAATGTAAACTCTTCGTAGTTGCGATGATAAACAGTCCATTCTGAATCAGATTGCTTTTTCACACGGCATTCTCCAACTAGAACATCACTACCAATTTGATAACAAAAGGGTAAGTCTGTATTCTGTTGAGATAGTCTGCTTAATTCTTGCTCAGTAAATCTTTTGATTTTCTCTAAATCAAATTCAATTACTTTGGACTTTTTTGTAGTGGATTTTGCCTTCTTCATGTGTTCGTACAAGAACGTCCTTGACTGTTAATTGATTAGCAATTACTTGTTCTCTTTCACTTAATTGACTTTTTGCAATAGACGTCGATTCAAACTTTTCCAAAAGGCTAGTTTCTTCGTTGTTTAACGGAAGTAGTACTTTGTTAGTTAGTTCGATGATTTTCATAAAGTTATTCCTATTGCTAGTGTAACTTTATTTATGAGTGGAATATACCAGTAGTTATAAAAGTAAACACTGCCGCGGCCAATACACCAATAATAGTAACAGCAAACTTGATAGTTGTGGCACTGCGAGTACGTTCACCAACCGTAAGACTATTCTTGATGTCAACCATATGGCCCTCAAGTTTGTCCATTCTTTCTTCTAAGTTGTCTAATTTATCTTCCAACGCTCTGTACCTTTCGGCACATAATTCAACGTGGGCTTCTAGATTTTCTTTCTCAATTTTTGCTGGTGCTGACATATCTCGTGTCTCTTTATATCCGGACTCGATGCCATCTTATGTGCCTATTTGTTGCCTTAATGTGTGCCTTAATGTTTTGCCTTAAGCATCTTTCTTGTAGCATTATTGCTACGATAATATTTATTACTTCTAATTTGAGTATTTAAAGTATATATTATTATTGGGTCCGCTGGTGTAAAATATATTTTTTTCAAAACTAGCAGTTTCATGCAGTCCAGTTATTACGGGTATTAACTGAAAGTCTTGTCTTAGTGTACCATAACTATCTGCACCTAGTTGAAATATTCCTGGGTATTCTACAGAAAACAAAAAACTCCAAATACGATGTTCGCCAGTATGATCTATGCCAAACTGGTAATTGCTAACATCTTTTTCTAATGTCCAACAATCTAACATTTTAACCTGTGTTCGTAAACTTAGAATCTGTACAACAGTTTCGTAGTTACGCTGTTGACTTCTTTCAAATACTCGATCGTCACGATGGCTGGTTTGTCCAGTGGGTGTAATATCAACAAGAGTAAATCCTTGATACAAGTATTGTTTGTTTTCCATGCAATTATTTATGGCCAATAAAAAAGGCACTTAAAAAAGTGCCTTTATAGTTCTTGTACTAAAAAAATATTAGTATGTGAATGCCGCTACTGTTGTGCCACTTACACCAGAACCGTTAACTGCTGTGTTGCAGTAACCTTGTAATGATGCTGAGCCAGCTGTTGCTTCAGGAGCCGCACCAGTGATAGCTACGCGGAAAGCGCCACTGTCTGGTGTGCCTAATAATTCAACTGAACCAACTTGTGAAATAGCACGTACTAATTTTTCATAGTCACTGTCAACAGCCGCATAACCAACGTGAACGTTAGCTAATGAAACTGTGTAGTGTGTTAATTTACGGCCTGTTACTTGACCGTTTGCGTCTGATGATGGTAAAGCCCATCCGTTTGCTCTTGTTAAAGCCATTTTATTTCTCCAATTATTTTACCCGAGTATGTCCGAGCATAATATTATTTACCATTTTGGTAAAATTAATGGCTTGTAAGGATGTTTTTAAAATGTTGGTGTATATCTAGGTGGATACTTAGTAATTGCATTAGATTTTTAAGATCTCTACGTACAAGTACTTTTTCGCCTTTAGAAACATAGTTCCAGTCTGCTACCTGTCTACGTATCCATTTTAGTCTACTGTCTGTTACTTTTAGACTGTCTTGTAGTTTTAGGAATAGGCTACGATCTAATTGTTTATCCTTTCTTCCTCCTTCGATGTCACGCATATATCTACGTAGAGCTAGTACAGGAATAGTAACACTTGGATCTGCTTTGATTTTTTTATCGTAGTTTTCTTGATTGTTGATTACTGATAATAGATTGTGTAAGTCTGTAGCACTTGGACGCATATGAGTCCATCTATTTTGTTGTAGGGTATTTCTAATGTATGTTTTAGCATAATTAGGATCAATGTTTCTAAGAATCTCAATCATCATGATAGTAGCAAAGATAATTTGTCCAAGTTCACGGGCACTCTTGTTATATAGAGTGTCTCTATTCTTGTACATTCTTGCTTCAGTTAGTTCTTGTATAAAATCAAACATTACAGTTTCTTCATAAAATTAGTTCTTGAAAATTGTAGTCTGTCAACTAATTTAACAGCACCACCTTCGTGACCAATAGCAACAAATCCTTCAGGGTTAGTTACTCGGTAGCCGCCATCTGTTTTTTGAAATGTTCCTATACTGTCAACATTGTTAAGTTTATTGATTAATACATTTTTTAATTCAATTATTCTTTTGTATATTGCTAGAATTCCAACTAGTGTATTTGAGTTATCAGCAATCCACTCTTCTTTTTGTTTAATCTTTTCAAGTCTGGCCTGAGCCGAAGGACTTGATGGACCACTTTTCATTTTATCAATTGCCTGCAACTGATCCTGACTGTAATAGGTCATAAAGTCTTTAATAAAGCGTGTTGGGTCATTAATTTGCTTACCTGAACGTATCTGCTGATTAACAAAAGGCTTAATGTACTTGCCAAACTCTTTGTCAGACAACACTGCATCAAATTTTGACTGTCCTATTTTTTTCATTGTTCTTACAGTATTAAACAACATTTTAGTAAGTTGACTGTCTTCTTGTGGAGTTAAACTAGCACGTCCTGTTAAATCTTTATATGTAGCATCATCAAACCATACATCTTTAGTTTGTTTAAGAGCCTTAATGTTTGCTCCAAACTCAGCTGTCATTGAATCTAAACTATCACCTTCGTAGCTAGTGTGAAAAACAATACCTAGTTGTGCTTGTTTAATACGCTGAGCTATTTCACTGTCCACAGGAACAGCATAAGTTATGGTATTTGGTGTAAACGTAATATGTTGTTTGCCTTTGATATCTGCTGTTTCTAAACTATCCTGAGTAAACATTAAATCACCTTGTAGTACACCAGGTATTTCTAATTTAGAAAGATACTTTAACGCTTGTGCTAGTTTAGTTGCTAGTTCAGGTTTATCGCTGTAAAACTTTTCAATGTCTTTATTTGTTTTACATGCTTTAGATTCTTTTGAAAAGACTGCTTTTGTGCCTACAAAAAACTTACCATCTTGAGGATCTGTGCCACAGAATATAGCAGGGCTACCGTCCCACTTAACTGATACTGATGTTTTTGATCCAGTTCCAGTTGCTAACATTCGTCTAAGACTTTCTAAATAGTCAACGGCACTTTCTGCACCTTGCCAACCTTGATTAAAGATTAAATCTTCTAGATGCTCTAAGTGTGTATTTTTACTTTCAACTAGTAACCAACTTGGCTTCTTCTTTTTTATTTCAAATAGTTTCATGCCTTTTCAGCCGCTACCTTTTCAAGACTAGCAATAATTTGTTTATCCTGTACAGGATCCATTTGTTTATTACCAACAAACCAAACACCTTTTGGAGTTTTAAAAGCATCTTGTACTTGGTCATTGTATTTGACTGGAAATTGAATTTCGGGTGCAAAGGTTTTTGAGTCGCCACTTAATTTGTCAGCAATTTGATTCAAAACATCCGCTACTTGATCAGCAGGTTTTTTAGTACTTTTTGTTGTACGCCATTCGCCTTCATCACCTATTATATAGTCTGTGCCTTTATAACTAATAATCAATGGGTCTAAACTATTAACCTTAAAGCCCATTTTTGCGTATTGTGGTTCTACATTTGTTTTGTTTGCTTGTGTTACCCAGTATTCTGTGTCTAGTTGTTTAGCCTTTACAGCATCAACTGGCGTACCTGTATTACCAGGATCAGTTGAATCATAATTAGGAATCATCCAGGCGTTACCTACTTTTTCATACTCATTGCCATCTATAGATGCAAATTTAGTTCCTGTAGGAATTGGTTTTTTAACCGATGAACTTCTTTTGCCTTTTGTCCAAAACGATTGTAGTTCACTAATCTTCATCTTTGAATTTCCTAATGCCTCTGGCAAACTTTTGCGGATCTTGTCCTTTAATTGCGTTCAGTAACCTACGTTCTAATTCACCAGCTTTATCAGTATCATAGTTTTCTCTGATAGTTTTGATTAAATTGATAGCAGAATTAATCACGTTGTTGGCACGTGATTCTATTAGATTCTCTTTGTCTTTGTGAACTAATAGTTCGTCTAGCTCAGTTAATATACTACGAGTCTTTTTCTGCACTTTGGTTACTCCAGTTTAGTATATTTATGCAAGAACTGCTATCATTGATCACGCTTTAGGCCTGCTAACATCGATTTTAACTTGCTTGAATCTACTTTAGCATCTATTTTAGGCTCTGACGTGTTTTGTGTTTGTGTATTTGATTTAATTTGGCCCATAATGTTTGATGCTCCTACACCTTTGAGTCCACTTTCTTGTGCTTCTTCACCTGGATCAGTAATACGTAAACTGTCTAAATCATAATCTAAGTCAACTTTCATGCCTACACCACTTGATGACCTAGTCTTCATTAACTGTATTTGATATCTGCCACGCTCACGCATAGCTCTTGATGTAAAGATACCAAACACATTATCAGCAGTATTAATCTTACTCAACCCGCCTGCGATATGACTGTGATCAAACTCTACTTCTTCTACAGCACCTCTATTCAACTGTGAAGCAGTGATCATTAATATGTTAAACTCTCTTGCTAGGTTACGCAGTTCTTCTGAAACATACTTGTCTTTAACAAACAAATCATTTGGCGATACTTTTGCTGATACAGGCATTACTAAATCTAAATAGTCAACCATGATAAAGTCAACTTTCATTCCTGTTTGTATCTGTAGTTCTTTGAGATAACTTCTAATCTGATTTACATTTGACTGTGCTGGCATGTATTTGATACGCAACTTACCTGACTTCTTACCAACCATCTTAACT
>Ga0255753_1002848_pt1 | contig 18575 bp, 13 predicted proteins | sample 041ome_10_FD_179953 | JGI IMG/M metagenome (GOLD analysis project Ga0255753, IMG submission 179953) | Coastal salt marsh microbial communities from the Groves Creek Marsh, Skidaway Island, Georgia - 041412US metaG (version 2) | ecosystem: Environmental > Aquatic > Marine > Intertidal zone > Salt...
GAAGAAGTTTGAAGAAAGTAAGAGGAATAAAGAAGAGAGAAGGAACTTCGCGCAGAATCCTTCGCCGTTGCGCGAACGAAAAAACAACAACGACGAATCAAGGCCAACTTTGAAACAGGAACGCAGTATGATACTGAGCCGATTCAAGTCCAGCGGAGAAGATGAGCACGAAGGAAACGAGAGAACGACAAGAAGAGCGCACCTGGAGGAGTCATCATCATCGACGTATTCCTATGTTTTCTTCTTTGGTACTAAAAATGTAATCTCAAAAGTCTGAACTTTTTTTTTTTGTGAGCACTCAATCGCGGCAATTCGTTCTATATGTCCCCTGTCAGACTGTTGTCGGTCAGTTGCGCCTAAAATAAAATTATTGGGCGGAAAAAGAAGAGAAGAAAAAAGATTTCGCTCTCGTTGTGTCGTCGACGCGTGTTGTCATAAAAAAGAAGAGAGAGACTCTTTTACACACAGATATAATATATATATCTGCGCGCAGAAAACTTACACTCACGCACACTCACGCACTCACAACACGCACGCGCGCGCGCAGTAGTAGTAAATGTTCGCGTGTTCGACCGCATCGTCGTCTTCGTCTTCGTTTCTTCTCCGTAGCCGTCTCTGTCGGAGACAACAACAACAACAACAACAACAACTAAGCAGGAGAAGAATAAATCAATCGAGAGTTATGTCGGCGAGCAACAACGCTAACATCCAACGTTTAGGTCCGGAGGACCCGAGATTATCGCAAATTGTCATTCACAACAACACGGTGTATTTAAGCGGTCAAGTTGGGAGCGGAGGTCCAGACATCAAAGCGCAAACGAAAGAAACGTGCGATAAAATTGACGCGTTGTTAAAACTCGCCGGGACGGATAAGACGAACTTGTTGCAGTGCATGATTTGGGTGAAAGACATCAAGAACGATTACGCCGGGATGAACGAGGTGTATAATGAATGGATTAAAGATGCAAAACCAGTGCGAGCGTGCGTGGAGAGTAACATGGTGTATAAACAGGAAGGCGTGCAGTTGTTGGTGGAGATACAAGCGATTGCCGCTTTGCCTACGCAAAAGTAGTTGCGTGTAATTTATAATATCATCCGTTCATCTCTTTCTATATTCGTTTTTATACAACTCTTTTCTACGTGTGTTTCTATGTGGTTATTATGTTAGTGCATTTAATTCTCTCCTCACTCGGATTGACTCATCTCTCGACTGCTGTGACTGTTGCAGAATCCAAGACTGGAGAGAATGGTTTGAAATCTTTCGCCGAAAATTTTCTGTCTCGCGGTACGTTCGCGAGGATGCGGTCGATAATATTTCAACATCCCGTCCCAAGCGACCATTTTCAAGCCGGCTTTTTTGGCAATCATCGCCCGAACGCGTTCGGCGAATTCTATGCTCGTTTCATTTTCTCTTATAGTTTGCGGTTCCATGAACCAGACGTCCGCGACGACGCTCCACGAGGACATTAATTTGATCAAGTGCGCGGTAAAACTTTGCTTCCGCGAGTTCCAAAACGCGTCGACGAACGTTTTGTCGTATTTAATCGCTATCGGACACACCGGGACGCCTAAATCAAACGCACCTCGCTTAAACATGACGCAGTGCTCGTTGTTCACGCACGTGCCTTCTGGAAAAATTAAGAGCGGTAACTTTGTGGGATCTCTCACATGTTCTTTCAATCGTCTCGACACCGCTTGTTTATCTTTGATATCGGTTCGATTAAACGTGATGCAATCGACCGCCTTCAACGCGGTGTTTTGGATGAAACCTACCCATCCAGGATGTTTCTGCATGATGCAAGCGAACAAAGACACTTGCGCGACCACGTGATAATCAATCATGGACGTGTGATTAGACACATACACGCACCCACCTCTCCTCGTTGGTTTCGGTCCGTGATATTTAATCACGCCCGTCCACGACATGACGAAAGCTGCGGCTAAATACTCCAACAACTTTCTTTTCACCACTTGCGCTTTCTTCTCCGGTAAGGTGTAATGGACGATAAAAAACAACAAAAAGAACAAAATTAACGATAAGACCAACCAAGTGAATCGTAGCGGCAGCAATACGAAGTGCCTGACGACAAAACCAATCACCCAAATTGGGTACAAGTAAAAGTTAAAATTCCACGGCCTTTGGTCTTTCATTTGAAAACATCGATTGAACGAGTCGTCCACGATGGCATTGCACGCATCTTGTACAACCCCAGAACAGTTCAATAATGATGGTAAAATTAAGCTCTTTTGCTTTTGCAGAGAATACAACTGCTCGGGCGCTTTCGTTCGTTCGTTTGGCGCGCCGCCGTCCAACTCGTCGACGTTCAAGTCATTTTGTTGTTCGAACGACTTCTTATCCAGCTCAAAACCACTTCGAACCGGTCTAATGGACGGATCGTCCGGATCTGGTTGAAACGGTTCCTCGCCGACTTTGAGAAAGTCCCCTTTGCCCAAGAAGAACGCGTCCGTGGATTGCACTCTCGCAAAGGTCCTTTGAGGAGTATTGTTCATGGTGGTAGTTTGAGGAGAAGAAGTTGAAGACGCTTCCGAATTCCTCTTGTTGTTGTTGTTTTCGTCGAATTTTTCTGTTGGTGTTGATTTTGTTTTCGTTTCTGATGGTTCTGAGGGAACGCCGTTGTTGACGTTCTTTTTCCTTTTCGAGGCGGAGAGCGACATCGCACTCTTCATCTCCCCTTTCTTTCTCGAGGTTACCAGCAGCGGGTGTTCGTGAGCGCGCGCGTGTGTTTGTGTTTGTGCGTGTGCGTGAGAAAAAAAGCAAAAATGAGGAAGAGAGGAGAGAGAGGAGAGAGTGAAATGGGACTCGTAAAACGTATCATGAAAATAGTAAATGTGATATTTAACAACGATTGGAAAGATGATGAAGGGACCCTTTTTTTTTATCGCGAAACGGCCATGCCTTTGTTTGCTCTAATCATATCCACGAATTGGGCGAAGCAGTTATCAGAATCGTGCGGTCCAGGACTCGCTTCCGGGTGATATTGGATGGTCATGGCCATCTTTTCCTCCCAAACCATGCCGGCGCACGTGCCGTCGTTCAAGTTCAAGTGCGAAACTTTCACCTCTTTCGGCAACGAGTTCAAATCCACGGCAAAGTTGTGGTTTTGCGCGGAGATCTCGACCGATTGGGTGAATTCATTTCTCACCGGGTGGTTACCTCCGTGGTGTCCAAACTTCATCTTGAACGTCTTGCCGCCAAAGGCTTGTCCCAAAACTTGGTGACCCATGCAAATGCCAAACACCGGGACTTTGCCGAGCAACTTTTTGCAGTTCTCAACAGCGTACGGGGCAGCGGAAGGATCTCCGGGACCGTTAGAAAACAAGATACCGTCAGGATTCAATTTCATAACGTCCTCGGCGGAGTAGTTTGCCGGCACGACGGTCAACTCGCAACCAAACGAAGCCAATCTTCGCATGATGTTATTCTTGATGCCGAAATCAAAGCAAACGACGTTGAACTTGTCCTTGTTGTTCTTCGCCTTTTCCGCGAATTCCCACTCGCCCACGGTTGGGTCGACCCATTTGTACGGTTCTTTTACGCATACTTCACCGATTAAGTCCTTACCGACAATATCGTAGCCCTTGGACATTTTCAACAAGTCGTCATCCGAGATGCTCATATCCGTCGTGACCACGCCGTTCAACGAACCTTTCTCGCGTAATCTCACAGTAATAGCACGCGTATCGATATCAGAAATCCCGATGACGCCTTGCTCTTTCAAGTATGAATCCAACGTTTGCGTCGAACGGTAATTCGATACGTTCAAGGCATGGTGTCTGACCAAAGTAGCGCCCATGTGCACTTTCGTCGACTCCATGTCGAGCTGGTTGATGCCGACGTTCCCGATGTGCGGGCACGTGAACAACACAAACTGACCGGCGTAGGACGGGTCGGTCAAGATTTCTTGGTACCTGTTTTGTAGTTGAATCCAGGGAAGGAATGGATGTTTATTAAAGTCAGCGCGTTGATCACTATTATCATTCGTTTTGTCTTTGCGCGCGCGCGTATATTTTTGCGCGCACAGATAAAAAGAGAGGAGGAGGAGGAGAGATTTCTTTCTTTTTTTTTTGAAGAGTTTTTTTTTCCTGTATTCGAACGTTACGTTGGCGGCCGATCTTTTGGGTTTGAAGTAAACCCACCCCACCACTCGCGAACGGACGGCCCGACGATGTTTTGATGCGCGGTAAAAAGAAGACGACGACAACAACAACAACAAAGAGAGAAAATCTCGTACCCGGACAAAGAGGTGTTAAAGACAACCTCTCCGACTTTCGTTCCGTCTGCGCCGAAGGCTTTCCCTTGCCACACCGACCCATCTTCCAAAACCAACTTACAGGGCTTCTGCACGTCCCACGGTTTTGAAATCGCGAAGCACTTCACCGCTCCTCCTCTTCTCCTCGACGACGACGACGAAAACAAGAAGGAGGCGGAAGAAGAGGAAGAAGAAGTCGAGCACGAGGCTTTGTTCTTCAGAGACGTCTTACCGACGCGACCTTTGAATTGGTGCCGCGTCAGCGTCGCTTGTGTTTGCGCGCAAGAGGACGACATTTGTTTTTTTTTTTTGAATACGCGTAAGTGTGCGCTTGTGTGCGTGCGCGAAGAGTTGTTTAAAACTGAAGAAAAAGTTCTCGCTTCCAAAAAGCTTTTTCCATCTCTCTCGTACGACGAAACCGTTCTTCCACGTCTCTCTCTCTCTCTTTTTCTTTTTTTTTTCCCGCGACGCGAGTTCCAGCACTCGTTCTCAGCCGCTTGAAGTTGTTGACACGACGAGACTCTCTCTTCGTATCTTTTTTTTTTTGCGTGTGAGTGTGTTTGTGGTCTCTCTTTTGTCTCTCTCACAGCGTCCACTGTTCTTCTCCATCTGTAAACGCATCGCGCGTCCCTCAAAACTCTTTGAGCACTTTAAATAAAACCCGCGAGCGATGTTTGTTGCGTTATCAACTTCGCGCGCGGCAACGACGATGGTGACTGCTGGTGCGAGCACTCACTTTGACGCCAAAGCGTCGTCGTCGTCGTCGTCGTCCACCGAGAAGAATTCCTCCTCTTTCTCCTTCACTTCCTCGGCGCCGGTGTTCGGAAGAAAAGAGAGAAGAGGAGGACGAAGCGATGGATTAAAAACGTCCGCTTTTTTCGACGATTTGAAACAGAAAGCCTCGCAAGTTTTGGAGAAATCCAGAGACGAGAGCGAGGATAGCGGCGGCGATGGAGACGACGATTTGTATCCGGAAGAGTCGACGGATTACGACGACGAGAACGCGAACCCGTTCAAGACGATGTTGCAGAAAGGAATGAAAAAACCAGCATTCATCAGTCGAGACGAAGGCGACACGGAGTACGTGAACTACGACAACACCGTGGACGAGATGGAAGAGGAGATGGAAACGAACAACAAAGGGTTTTCATCCGCGGCGGAGAATTTGATTCCGAAGTTTTCCATCCCGAAGTTGAAAATGCCTGAAAAGAAAGCCGCGACGCCGGCGTACGAAGAAGAAGAGGAAGAGGAGGAAGGATCGACGGAGACCTCGAACCCGTTCGCGAAAATGTTGAAACAGTCCAAGTCGGTGCAAATGACTAAAGCTGCGCAAGGTGAGCGAGACTTCGACACGGCAATCAAGGAGAGAGTGTCCTCGAAAGCTGCGGCGGCTTTGATGGAAGCAAAAGATACGAGCACCGCGAAGTGGACGTTAACGCCAGACTCCTCGACGTCGAGGAAGCGTTTGAGTAAGATTAACTTGAAAAACGGCGACGTTTTAATCGTTGGAAGAGACAAAGGTAATGGTGTTGACGTGAGCATCCCGTTACCGTGTGTTTCCGGCGTGCATTGCCAACTCGAAATGGAAAGAAACAAGTTGTACGTCACGGATTTGGGATCGACCAACGGAACGTACGTGGACGGATTTCAGTTGCGAAAGAACAACCGATTTCGCGTGTTTAATCAATCTGTGATCAGGTTAGGCGCGGAGAACAGAGACGGGGAGGATTACGCGAGTTTTGGAACCGATTTAACCGGCGCAGAGGAAATGGAGAAGAACTCAGAATACGGACAGTTGAACTACTTCATCGAGTTTTTGGGCGGTCCGAAGGTGGTCATCAACTTCATCTTCATCAACTTGGCGTTCCAAGGTACTTTCTTCCTTCTTTTGAAGTTCTTATAATATAATATAAACGTATACTACTACTACTGTTGCTATCTTTTTTATGCTATAGTCTTCACTAAATGTGCTGTGCGTGCTGCGCGCGCACCTATTTTGATAGATTTATTGTTGTTTCTACTTTATACGTTTGATACGGACCCGTTTTCGGTGAAAACGCTCTTGCGCTTCTGTTTTCGCTCAGCCAAGTCTCTCTTCTCCTCGCACGCTTTCACGCACATCAACAACGCTTCTTTGGCTCTCACTTTGCGCATCGCGTTTCGTCTCGCTATCGCTTTGTTTTCTCGTTGAATAAAAAACGCGCGGATCAAAGGAACCGTGAAGAAAAATATGGCGTAGTAGACGAACGGCTTGTACATCCATTGGGCGAGCTTCGGAAAAATCTCAAAGAAAGCCACGAGAGCAGGAGGTTGCTCGATTATGATTTCCTCGTCGTCTGGTCCCGCAGTCAAGAGCTTGTTTTGTGCCTCTGAAAACTGTCCCCCACGCCTTCCCATCGATCGTCGTAATTGCGCTCTCGTGACTGTTCGTCTTGGCGCTTTAAAATCCAACCCGCCGACGCGATAAAACAAAAACAACAAAAACACGTTGAATATTCCAGTGAATACGACTAACGGACCTTTCACTCCGTACTCGAACACTGGCTTTTGCTTTTCATAAATCGGTGGTGGGATTGGCGGGGGCGCAAACTTTGCGATTTGTGCATCCGTTTTGTTCTCTTCAGCCGTGACTTGGAAAGACGGAAAGATGTAGATCAATCTTCCGTAGTCGTCGGACTCGGCGTGTCCGTGAAACTGCTCCAGGATTCTCAGCACGTATCCTTCGTGTTGTCGCTCTTCGCGGTCGTCTAAACTGCGCGACGCGTCGTCTTTCTTCACATCGCGTCTGTTTCCACTAAAAAAAGAGGCGAAAAGAGATCCTCCTCCTCGCATACCTCTTCGATCCTTCTTTGAGAGCAAGAATGCATCCGTAAACGCGGCCAGCTGCTCGGCAAAAACAACGCCTCGGTTCGCGCGAAGCAGCTGCGAGATCGCTTTCGACCGTTCGTGTTCTAAAAATTCGTTCGGATCGCCTCTCCCGAACACAAACGCATAAATCGATTCGATGAACGACAGCTCCTTCTTTTTATCGACGATATCGTCGTCGTGGTCGTCTTCTTCCGCAATCATCAACCGGCGATACATTTCCGGGTCCGGGAAAGTACTGCGATTATTGTTGTAACTATTATTGCCATTATCGTCGTCGTCATCTCCTCCTCTTCCTCCTCCTCCTCCTCCTCCTCTTCCACCGGATGGTTTTACCGGGACGCCCGTCACTACGTTCGCGTTGTTGTAAATGTCCCCGTTCAAATACACGCGTCTGCGTTCCAAATCATCCCAATACGAAAGCCACATGATATCTCTCATGTACAAATACATCCAGAATCCATCCATGTTACCTCCTCCCCCACCTCCACCAGGGCCTGGTCCGTACCCGGGATTCATAAACAAAGGAATCTCTCCTCCCCCACCTCGATTATCTCCTCGACCGTTTGCCAATACTAATATGAGCATCGCCACTAACGCCAGAGCAACGATGATAACCGAAACAACCAACATGACGCTAAAAGTCACGCGTAAAAACGTGTAGAACGCGCGAAACGTTCGTCTTCTCAGCAAAGAAGCGCGAAAAGCCGCATCTCGCGCCATGTAAACCGATCGACAATGTCTCGGAAAGGAAAACACCACCTCGTATTTTTTCACATCTTTTTGTGCTTCTTCTTCTTCCTCTTCTATTTCATGTAGCGTCGCCGATGCATTTTTTGCCGTCGTCGTCGTCGTCGTCGTCGTCGTCGTCGTCTCCACCAGCGCGTCCACCTTCGACGCGGCCACAAACACGGTTCTCCGTAACCCGAGAACGCCGCCGGGAAATTCCGGAACGACGCTGTGTAAATCACCAATCGTAAAACGTTCGTTGTTCCCAAACGTTTTTTCAATGGCGCGAAGGCAATCAAACACGTTTTTATTATCACTCTCGCTTAAAGAAGAAGAAGATGATGAAGAAGAAGACCTCGTCGTTCCAGGAACGGTATCGTTCGTTCGCGCGCCGCCACTACCGCCGCCTCCGCGCATGATGATTGATGATGGTGATGATGATGGATGTTGTTGACGACGATTTTTTTTTAGGCGCGTTTTTCGCTTTTGTGTGTTAGTGTGTGGTGTGTGTGTTCCTTTTTTTTTGTGTGTCTCTCTCTGTGTGTGTTTTGTGAGTTTTTCGCAGTTTTTTTTGTCTCTCTTTCTGTCTTTTCTCTCTCTGCTCTCTTTTATTTTACCTCTTCTTCCCCACGATTATTCATTCTTCGCGTGTTGGATATACCTTCTTCACTTCCCCCGAGTGCGCGCACAACAACAACAAATCAACAACAACAACAAATCAACATCATCAACGATCGAGAGAAATGATGATGAGTTCTGCCACCACCACCTCTTCTTCTTCTTTTACCGAAATCGGCAAAAGTAAGAAAGGAACGACGACGACGATGAGAAGAAAACCATCGTCGTCGTCGTCGTCGTCGTCGTCACCAGCGACGAAATGCTTTGCTGGCAAAAACAACGCGACGAATAATATCAGCAACAACAACAACGAGAGCGAGGAGGAATACCACCAAAGCGAGAAGAAAACGATGGCGAAGAAAATCGTCTCCGCGACGACGGCGTTGGGCTTGTCGCTGACGATGACGCAAGGCGCTTTGGTGGATGTCGCGCAGGCGTACGAGATGAGCTACGGTAGTAATCCGTCGATATCTGAACTCGCTGGTTTACAGGCGAACCCGGTGACGAACGCGCGGGCGTTGTTGAGAAACGCACTCCCAATCGATTGCAAAGAAATTAGACAGGTGCAAAAAGCGTTGGAATCGATTTCGGACGATTTGAGAGTCCCCGGGGTGAAGTTCTCTGGAGTCGAGGATAGCGTGAACAAGTCTTTGAAAATCGTCAAGAACGACGCGAACAAAATAGTGGACAAAACGGCGCCGGCGAAGAAAGACGAGGTGAGACAGTACTTGAAAGATTTAGCGACGGAGTTGCAAGATTTCCAAACGATCGTCGCTAACAAAGATAAGCAAGAGGTGCCCGTCGCGCAGCAAAAATGTTTGAGTTTGGTTACGAAGATTGAGGAGGCGTTGGTGAACGAGTTTCCGTACCAAGTGCCGGCGCCGTACGACACGACGTTGCCGAGATTGGAAGGGCGAGCTACGGTTGAAATGGAAGTAAAAATTAAAGACAACGCGGTGAACCCGGGGGGTAAACTCACGATCGTCTTGGATGGGTACAATGCGCCCGTCTCGGCTGGGAACTTTACGGATTTGATTCAGAAGAAATTTTACGACGGGATGAAAATCCAAAGATCCGACGGTTTCGTCGTCCAATCTGGGAAACCAGAAAACGCGCCAAAAGGCGTGGACGGCTACATCGATCCAGCCACGGGTAAAGAACGCACCGTCCCGTTGGAAATTATGCCGGAAAGTTCGTTCATGAAGAAAAAAGCGCCGGAGTACGATTTCACGTTTGAGGAAAACGGCATGTATCGCGAACAACCAGTCTTACCGTTCAACGCCTTTGGCACCTTAGCCATGGCCAGAAGAGAAGCCGACAACAACTCCGCGAGCTCTCAATTCTTCTTCTTGCTGAGAGAATCCGAGTTGACGCCGTCTGGTACGAACATTTTGGACGGAAGATACTCCATCTTTGGTTACGTCGTCGATAACCAAGAGTTGTTGAGAGACATGAAAGTCGACGACGAAATCGTCAGCATGAAGATCATCAGAGGCGCCGAAAACTTGGTCAAGAACGAACGCGCTCCTGCGCCCGCGCCCGCGGAAGAACAACAACAACAAGCCGAGTAAAAAATCGACTTTTGTCATCGCATCCGTAACGCACACGCGCAGAAATTTTAATTAAAGCTAACACAGGAGTATATAGTTTTCAAGACAGAAACACCCAAACGCAACACACACACACTCGCAAACGTTTTTTCGTCGTCAGAAAAAAAGTGGAAAACTCACAACACACACGAACAAAAGAGCGCGCGCGACAATAAATTAAAGCACGCATGCGTCGCGCCGCTCGGCAGTGCTACCACCACCACCACCACTCCTTCCTTCTCGACGCTTCTGTTTCTTCGTCGGAGGCGGTTTTTGCACTTCGTCGTCCTTGTCCTCGTCCTCCTTCTCATCGTCATCATCATCATCAACTTCTCCGACGCTTTTACGGGAAGCACGTCGTTCTGAAAGAATACGTCACGAAAGAAGAAGATGAGCGGCGGGTTCTTCTGAACAAACACGTGGTCGTTACCAGCGATCGTCTGGAGCACGAAAACATTTCCGACCCGAATAAGGTTTTGGTGAAAGTTCGAGCGTTCTCGGTGAACCCTCTGGACGTGGAAGTTTCGCGCGGGTATTTGGACAAGTTTCTCTCTCCGTTGCTCTCTTCTTCTTCCTCGAAAAGCAAAGGTATTCGATTGGGGAAAGACTTTAGCGGCGAAATCGTTAAACTTGGAGGGAAACACGACAACGACAACAGCAGCGACGGCAGCGGGGAACGAAGAAGAAGAGGAAAGTTTGAAATCGGAGACGAGGTGTTTGGAGCGATATCCGCGGCGGATTTTAAGAACGGGACGATGGCGGAGTACGTCCTCGTCGACCGGAGACAGTTGATGAAAAAACCGAAAAGGTTGACGCACAAAGAAGCGTGCGCGATACCTTTTGCGGCGTACACGGCGTACGCGTGCTTGAGAACGACTGGGTGCGTGGATAGGAAAGATCCGAAGAGGATTTTGGTGTTTGGCGGTGGGAGTGCGGTCGGAGAGTGCGTGGCGAGGATAGCTTTGAGAAGCGGTTTCGCGACGACGGTGGTTGCGACCGCCGGGAAAGCGAGCGAGCAGATGTTAAAGGAAGACGTTGGCGTCGAGAGAGTGATTGGATACGAAAACAAGAAGAAAAAAGACAGTAATATTATTATTAGTAGTAGTAGTGGAACTAGTAACAGTGATAGTAGCGATAGCAGTAGTAGTAGCAAATCAAACAACGAGGCAGGCCAGAACTTCACGGCGAAGAATTCGCGCTTTGTCGACGAAGCCGAACCTTCATTCGATGTCGCCATCGATACCGTCGGCACCTCGAAAACGAAGTTCCAGGCCACAAAAGCGCTGAAAAAAGGCACGGGGACGTACATCACCTTACACGGTGACATGGCGCAACTCATAGGCGAATCCGGCGTCCTTCGCGGCGCCGCGCAAGCGTCTGTAGAGCTCTTGCGGGAGAAAACTTTCGCTCGACTTCAATACGACATGGGATACGAATGGGGTTACGCCAACACGAACGATCGCGATGCCACGAATTTGATCGAGTATCTCGTCGACAAGGGTTTACTCTCCGTGAAAGTTTACGCCGGGGACGAAGAAGGAGGTGAATCCTTCGTCGGCTTGGAGAGCGTCGAGAGAGCTTTTAAGGCGCTCGGAGACGCTTCGAAAAAAGGAAAAATTGTCGTCGAATTGCCTCCTTAGAATTTTAGTGCACACAAGACATAAAAGAACAATAACAACGATATAAGAACACGAGAACAAAATGATGTTTGTCGCGCAACGAGCTAACCTCGTTTGCTGCACTCGGCGGCCCGCCGCCTTGAGCGGCCCTTCTTCTTCTTCTTCTTCTTCTTCTTCTTCTTCTTCTTCTTCTTCCAGACGCGTCGCGCTTTGTTGTCGACAAAGTCACTCGAAGAAGAAAAATTCGTATCTTTTGTCGTCATCATCCTCATCAACAACAGAACGATATCAAAGCATCAACAACACGAACAGATGTAGCAGCAGAAGAATGAGCGGTAGAAAATCCATGCTCGTAGTCGTACGATCATCATCATCATCATCGAGCGGTGATGATGAAGAGGCAAGAGGAGGTGATGGCAACGAGACGAGTGAAAACGACGCGTCTTCTTCTTCTTCTTCTTCTTCTTCTTCAGGTGATGTTTCGATGTCGTTTGCTGAAGAGTTGAAAAAAAGAGGCATCAAAGATGCTTCGGACATAAAAAGCGACGACGACGAAGGAGTAGGATCGAGCAGTAACAATCCGTTTGCAAACGTGGCGAAAGCGGTGAAATCTCCGTTTGCCTCGTCGGACGCGGCGCCGAAGCCTCCTCCGAGGTTCGCGCAGCAGCGGGACGGCGAGAGAAGCGGCGGGGCAAACAAAGAAGAAGACGACCAGCTGAAAAAATCGAGACTGTTAAATAGCGAAGGTTTGGAGGGATTTCCGACGCGCGCGGGCGAACTTCTAAAGCTCGCCGTAACGTCCACGGTGTCGTTTGCGCCTTTAATAGCGGTTATTTCGGTCATAACTATCGGCACGTGGTCCATATTTGGCGCTGACTTTATCCACGGCGGCGTGAGCAGAGATTTTGGAGGCGGAGTCCCGAAGTACGTGGCGCCAGAAACGCTCTTAGCGGAACCCACTGTAGATGCTATGGTACCTCTGAGATCGCCGAACATCGTTGACGCCGAGTATTAAAAACCAACTTGCTCCGTTTGCACCGCGATAGATGTCAAGAATTATATTATAGTAAACTACATGCGTATATTAAAACAAGCTACTAAACTTCACGAGTATATTCCGCATCTTCTTCTAAGTCTCTTATTCTCTCCAGCTAAACATTACAATAGATGACAATACCCCCCCGCATTTTGTTGGTTGTTACATCTCATAAGAACGCAACAGTCACCCAACAAGAAAGAGAGCCATTTACTTCTCTTGTTTTCTCGGTGCTCTACGAGGCGGTTCTCTGATTCTTCTCGCCTCTCTGGATCGCACTCTCACAACTTTGCTGTGAATCGCAGCAGAGATGGAGTAGTGCACCTTTCTGTACATCTTCGGTAAAGTATACGTCTCGTACGCGCACGCTTCTTGGAGATCGCGAATGGCTGCAGATTCAACCATATTTTTGACGATGAACCTCTTCACGGCCTTGTCTTTTGGCACCAACGCACCGCTAGATTCGCAAAATACTCTCTTGACCTGTGGATAAGTGAATGAAAAAATATCAATAGAGTTAGTTTCGTTCGCAACAAATGGGTATCAAACGTCGCATCGCCCTTCGCGAGGGTGCGCGCGATTTCCCCAAAACCCGTTTTTTTTCTCATTTTTTCCGGGTTTGAAAGGCGCGACGGGAAATCGGGCAAAGATTGCGCGAATAAACATCACCACGCGACCGATAAAAACGGTCGACGCGATCGATTACGCGTGAAAAACTATTCGTTCGATGTAACTTACGTGTCCTCTGGCCCCGGAGGGTTTGTTTCTCCCGTTAGCTCGACGTTTCTTCGGCATCGTTTTTCTTTTCTTTTCGTGTGTTATGTGAGGAGTTTTAGGGCGAAGCTAACTTCTTGCCTTTCTCGTTTTTAGAGTTTAGGGTCTCCTCTCAAACCCTAAATATCAAAACGAAGAAACCCGAACGCGTCGAACAAAATACCGTTGTTCATTCATCATCAGTGGCAGTAGCAGTAGCGGAGAGCGCGGCGTCCACGGCATCACAAAAAGAGTGCGTTTGGTTTACGCGTAAAGAAAGAAAGTCCGCGATGGTCTCACCGACGGCTTCTGCTTCCGCTGCTTCTGCTTCTGCTTCTGCTGCTGCTCCCCCGACGACAAAAGCGACCGCACCACACCGACAACAACAACAAACGAAAGAATACAAACAGTTGCCTTTATTTGGCGACTGCATGAGCGCGCTGATACCTCTGGAATGGCTGGACGTGTCCGATTATCGACCGGTGCCGGATAACCAAGAGATGTTTAGCGATTTCGACTCGGAGTCACCGGCGATGATATGCGTGGAGATTGTCGAACGCGTGGGCGACGACGTGACTGGAGTGAACTCCGAGGAGACGAGAGAAGAGGACAACTTGGCAAAGTTTTATTTAGAAGACTTGAAAGAGTTGATGGACGCGACGAGTTCGAGTTCGAGTTCGAGTGAAAGTGTTGTCGCTACGAAGGATTGGAGGTATGAACTCTCGTCGTCTGGAAAAGAAGAGAAGCTACGCGCGGTATTCGTAGACGGCCGGGCGTTTTACGTGCGCGGCGCGGCGGGAAACAGTAAGGAAGAGGTGACGAAGAAAATGAAGGACTTATCGCTGACGTTACCGAAAGACGAAGCAGAGGAAGAAGAGGAAGGAGTAGAAAAACAATCAAAAAAAGATAACACGAACGACAACGACGACGACGATAACGAAGAAGAAGAAGAAGAAGAAGAAGAAGAGGACGATTACGTGAAAAATAAGTGCGAGTGGATCTCCTTCGCCGAGGAAAGAAACTGTCTCGTCCCGTCGAAGGACGAAGACGGCAACGACTCCACTCGTTCAGTCACGATATCCATGTACGCGCACAGATTAGAAAAGAAATACGATACGGATATTCTCATTAGTTTCGTCCGACCGAGTAAAAGCGATCGCAGCGTCGGGACGGATGATGAAACCGAAGAAACAGAGGACCGCAACCATCCCGGCGCGGTTGCGCAGCAGACGCTTCGGATGTTGGACTGGAGTCTTTTAGGATTCGACGAAGAAGACGAAGAAGAAGAAGAAGAAGAAGAAGAAGAGAGTCTCGAGTAGTCGATAGAATGTAGAAAACCTCGGCGTGGACGATCGTTTTAAACTCTTATTATTAAAGCGCATATAGATTTGCACGCAGCAGCAGCAGTTCGAAAGCTCTCTTCTTCTTCTTCTCTTCTTCACTTTTTTATTTGCGCGCGAGAAAAAGTCAAATATTATTGTCACGTCGTCGACGACGACGACGACGACGACGACGAATTCATCTTCTCCTCCTTCTCCTCTTTTCCTGCGCGCGCGCACATCATCATCATCATCATGCGAGCGTTTCTCGAGCAGTGCGCTTCCGTCGGAAGAAGGAAACGTTTTTTCGACCGCGACGGGCGTAACGACATTCTACCGCTGGCGCAAGTGAAACCGTTCGTGACGAACGACGAAGCGCTGCTCCTCGGTGGTGATGGTAATAAAAGCGGCGGTGGACTGAAGAATAACGCGGAGAGCAGAGAGACGAAACTACTCTGCGAGCTCGAAATGCACAGGCGAAGCGGAGACGTGAGAGTGCGCCGAAGCCGGCGAGAAAAAGGAGACGAAGAAGAAGAAGAAGAAGAAGAGGAATGCGTTTTCCTTCCTCTCGCTCTCTCTTCCGCTGACGACGGAACGAACGACGACGAAAGAGGAGGAAGAAGAAGAAACAGAGAAAAAATTGTCGCGTACCGAGCAAAGATCTGGACGACAAAGGAAAAAGAAGACACAGAATTGTTATTTGATAACTTATCGACGACCGAGAAAGACAGAAGCGATGGAATTGGTAAGAAGTTACTCCTCGCTCGCGTAGACGCCAATCCGAATCGAACGAGCGACGGGTTTCAGTTGAGAGGAGCGAGTTTGGCGCTCGCAGCAGAGGCGGAGAGACGTTCGAGGAGGATGGGTACTACCTCAGAGGAGAAGAGACACGTTAGCGGCGATGTGCTCAGAATCGAGATGAAAGCGCACGCGGCGTTTAAACATCCGTCGATGAATACAAAATGCGATACGTTTCGAGAGATTTTTAAGCGCGTCGACGCGAACGCAAAGTTGCTGTGCGAAGCGCGTTTAGTCGAAGCATTCGAGATCATCGAGATTTACGAGCTGTCCACGTACGAGAAAAATGCAACCGACGACGATACAAAAAATGGAAAAGTAGAAACGGTGGGAATAGAAGTAGAAGACGAAGGACGATCGAGATGTGCCGTTTTGAAGACGGTCGTGGCGCCGGGTGAAAGTTGGGAGACGCCTTCTGATTTTTCAGAAGTTTCTCTGAGGATAAACGACATGAATGCTAAAAATAACGACCACACGTTCGTTTTGAAAAGACACGAAAGCAAGAAAGATTCCTACGAAAGGTTCATGATGGCTTTGGTGCGAACGATGCGAAAGAAAGAGACGTCGGTCGCGTTCGTTCCGAAAGAACGGTTCCTCGATTTCGCGCTCCCGCGAGGGCACCACGAGATAGGAAAGGTTATCGATGCCATACGTAAAAATAACAAAAGCTCTTACGATTTCGAAGACTACGTCGCGATTGAAGTCCATTTGGTCGATTGGGTGAGCGCGAGAGACTGTTTTGGAGACGGAAAAGTCATTAAAACGGTTTTGCAAAAGAGCGATCCGTCCAAGAGCTTTCCGAGCGATTCTCCGGTGCAAGATACGAAAGTGTACATCGCCAATCTCTCCGCGAGCGCAGAAACCACATCAGGGACTACAAGAATAGTGGGAAGCGACGAAAATGGAAATGATGAGCAGCAAATTGGCGAAAACTTTTCTTTTCGATTAGCGTCGGGAGAAATGCCACGCGCTTTAGAAACCGCGCTCCGAACAGCGTGCGTGGGCGAAACCATTCGCGTGACTGTAGACGTGCGAGAAGAAGAAAGGACGGCGTTTGCGCGCAAACAACGAAAAGAAAGGATGCACGCGTACTTAGACTCGCACATATTGAAAGATTCGTTATCTGAATTAGTATCTCGAGACGTTGAGAACGATGAAGCCGAGGGGAACGGTTTTCGACTCGCGCAAGTTACGTTTGAGTGCACTTTGACGGGCTTCGATGAGATTGTCAATTGGTACAGCGACGCCGTCGCCGTTTGCATCAAAGACGGCGAGGATTTGAAGATGGATGCAAATGCGCTGTTTAAAAACGGTATGCTCATCGAGGCGTTGGAAAAGTACGAAAGCGTGGCGCAAAAATTGAATCAACTCGCCTCTCGAGCGTTGCTCGAAGGAGAAGAAGAAGAAGAAGAAAAGAACGAAACTCGGATCGTCTCTTTAAGAAACACTGTTCTCTTAAACGCAGCAGTAACGGCGAAAAAATTAAGAGATTACACCGCCGCGAAGAAAAACTTGGAGAAAATCCCGGAAGATCGGAGATCTTTCAAGGCTGAAATGCTGAAAGGGCGCATCTTTCTCGACGAAGGCGAGTTCGATTTGGCCAAGGAAGCGTTCCGAGCGCTGCTGACTGAAATCGCCGACGAGGAAGACGAAGAGGCTAAAGAAGAAAAGAGGAAAGAAATAGAAAAAGAGTTGGCGCGCGCGAAGCAGCTCGAGAAGCGAGAGTTGGAAGAGATGCGAAAGAAGTTTCAAGGTAAGCTGTAAAAAGTAGTAGTAATAGTCGTAGTAGTAATTTGTTTGTATTAGCAGTTCCAAAATATGTTCACAAAGCGGAAAGTTTCTTTCATAAAATGTTCAAAAGACAAAGAGGAGAATATTCGAATTTACTCTTCGTCCGAGTAATACACGGTTTGGTTCAATGCTTTCACTGGACTTCCAACGAACCCTTCGTCGGTCCCAGCCGCGTACGTGACTCGTCTTTTCGCGCTTTTCTTCTTCTCGCTCGTTGAAGACGAGCTCCCGTTCTTCTCGCCGTTGTTCAACTTTACGATGCCGTTTTTCTTCTCGCCCGACGACTTTTTGTTGTCGTTCTTTTTGTTATCGTTTTCGTACGTGTACGACGAATTTCCATACCCTCTGTCGCTCGTGTAATACTTCGCCATCTGTATCTCCTTCGCGCCAAATCCGCACTTTTCGTAAAATTGAACGTTTTCCGCGGAGCAGTCCAAGATGGTTTTGTAACACTTCACGTGGTTCCTCGATATGATTGACATCGCGTCAATCATAACCTTCCCTAACCCAGAGTCTCTGTTCTTTTCGTCCACGACGACGTCTTCCACGTGTCCAGAGAGACCTAAATTTCGTCCAAATTTTCGTTCCACCACTAACGTCGCCGTCGCGATAATCTTTGTTTTTTCTTCGTTTTCCAGCACGTACGTAAACTCCGGTCCTTCTCGCATCTGGTGCCAACGTTTCACGAATTTCTTCTTGCTCATCTTCGGCGCCACGGTTAATTGTTTCAACAGATCCACGAAGCCTTTCTCGTAGTCGTTCGCCTCCAACCTTCGAATAGTTTTCTTCTTCCCAAACTTATCCGTCACGCTGATTTGTTTCGGAGGTAAGTCGTACCCGCGGTGGAGCGTTTTCGTCACGAATCGCAACGCCATCGCGGACAAAAATCCAAACAGAAACGAAGGAAAAACTTCCGGAACGCCTCCCAGTTGGAGAAGTTGCACGTGCATTCTGTTGTTGTTGTTGTTATTATATAACGACGACGACGAGGACGAGGATAACGATCGTTTTTGTCGTCGTCGTCCTCCGTACAAAGAGGACGATGGTCCCTCCGACGGTGGTGGGTACATCTCAGAGGAGGACGACGAGGAGGAGGAGGACATCTCTCTCTCTTCTCGTATACTTATGCGTATGTGCGCGCGCGGGAAAGAAGAGAGATTAGTGTTCTTTTTTTTTTTTTTACGGTG
>Ga0255753_1002856_pt1 | contig 18538 bp, 10 predicted proteins | sample 041ome_10_FD_179953 | JGI IMG/M metagenome (GOLD analysis project Ga0255753, IMG submission 179953) | Coastal salt marsh microbial communities from the Groves Creek Marsh, Skidaway Island, Georgia - 041412US metaG (version 2) | ecosystem: Environmental > Aquatic > Marine > Intertidal zone > Salt...
AAGGGTACGGGTGCATGGGTACACGGTGACGACGTCGGCGGCGGGCGCCGAGGCGAGGATTTCGGCGCGGCGACGTCGCGCGCGCGCGGGACGCCGCCGCACACGACGACGGGCGCGCGACGGCGCGGAGGCGCGAGGATGAGCGAAGAGGTGCGACGCGCGCGCGCGAGGACGTCGGCGACGGCGCGGGGGGGGGAGGAAACGACGAGGAAACGACGACGACGGATGGATGGGCGGAGGCGAACGCGCGCGGGGACGAGACGGACGACGCGCGGGACGCGAGGGACGACGACGACGACGACGACGACGACGACGATGGTGACTGACGACGCGCGCGCGATGCCGCGATGGCGAACGCAGGACGAGGAGTTGCCGGCGAACTCGGAGGAGTTGCAACAGGCGATCAAGGATTGGTTGACGAAGAAGCGAACGGCGGCGGGGAAGGTGAAACAGGTGCTCGGATTGTTGAATCACGAGCGATTAGGGTACGTGTGCGCGCAGTGCGCGGTCGCGACGCGCGGCGGGAGGGAGGTTGAGGGCGATGATGGGGAAGTTTTGAGTCGATCTCGCCGGGCGAACGGGCCGACTGACCGAGCGACGCGCGCGTTTCATCCATCACAGGGCGGGTGCGGAGAAGTATGACGATCCAGTGTGGAGAAAGGATGGTCCACCGTCGATGTATCGCGCGCACTGGCGACACCAGGCGTGCAAGATTCTCGGGATTAAGGAGGCGGACATTCCAGAAGCCGTCGTCGACGCGCTCAAGGCGTATTTGTGGCCCACCGCGCTCGACACCACGCGGGGCGATCGCAACGCGTGGTTAGTCAAGGTGCCGAAATTTGTTTCGCGAGTGTTCCACGAAGCCGCGGCGGCGAGTAAGCAGGCGATGGCGGATGATGATGACATGGATACGGACACCAAGGAGGAGGACGAGCCCGCCATCGGCACAGTTCGCGTCTTCGTCGACCCGTTCCAGGAGGACAAAACCAAGCACATGACGCACGCGATCATGGAACTCACCGGAAAAGAGGCGAACGGCGTGCCGAAGCAGTACATTTTAGCCAATCAGCCGAGTGATATGCCGATGCGCGTGTTTTCCGACGTTCGCGAGGGGACGACGAGCGGGCAGGCGGACATCACCCTCGAGGCCAAAGTGGACTTGAAGTTAGACATGCGTCCGACATCGATCGACGATGTCGATTACCATAGAGTTAGTAAAGATCGCATGATTCAGGCACAGACTAAGACGAGAGTAACGCAGAGCTCGTCTGAGATGCGTTTCGCGCCGCTGCCCAAGGCGAGAAACTTGATTCGGTTCACCGACGCCGCATCAAATAAGAAGGAAAAGAAGGAACGCATGGAAAAGAAGGCCCTGGAAAATGTCCTCTTCGGGTTGTTCGAGCGACAACCGTATTGGAGTCTGAAGCAGCTGATCCTCGAGACGAAGCAACCGGTGGATTGGCTAAAGACAAACTTGGGCGAAATCGCGCTTTTGACGAGACGTGGGCCGAATATGGGTTTGTGGGGGCTCAAACCAGAGTGGAAATCCGCGGCGCCGGTCCCAGAAGCGCCGCAGTAGGATTGCTATACAACTTAGATGCATCACACACATCCGAGTAGGCGACTAACTATCATCGGCGAAGACGCGTTGGCAAAACCATGCCAGAATCGATGATGCAGTGAAAACATGTGAGGGATTGAGTCATCGCAAATGGAACTCAGAACGATGTATCCACCCCCGATGAAAGTTCTCACGCATGGCGATGACATCGCCATGCGTGTGACATTTTCGTGTTGTTCAGAAGACCATCTCTCCAGCACGAACTCGTCTCGCGTGGCGACGTACGTCGAGCCATTGTAGACAACGATGGGATCAAAAGACACGTTCAGCGCGTATGATCCACCATTACCACTGACTTTGAGCAAAATATCTTGATCAATCCTATCATAACTTCGTACTTGCGTCACTAATGTAGGCGCACCATCGTCGCAATCGTCCGCCGTTGGTTGCGACGTCCACGCCGTGGCGCTCGGGTGGAATGATGCGTAAGCTTCTGCGTCGCGCAACAAGGAACGTCTGCGAAAATTTATCACGTCTCTGTAATAACGCAATGAACCGATGATTTCACTCACAGCCTCCGTCGCGCTATCGATCGATGGCTCGATTTCCCGAAGCTCAAGCAGGCCGAGAGCGGTGTCATCGTCGTTGAGGAGCCGACGAATTTGTCCTTCTTGCGCATCAACGATCTCCCGAAGTGCTCGCTCGTTTAGTCTATCTCGAAGAACTTCGTTGAGAATCTTGATGTAATGAGCACGCATGCTTTCAGATCGTACGAGTACGCGATCGATGGCGCCCTCCGCGCAGTACAGGAGATTGCCTAGCCCAACGATTGCATCTTCGCCGCCGTGATGACAAGACTCAAAAGAATCGTCAGGGTCCCACGCGTGAACTTTGAAACGGTGCTTCCCATCATTCTCATTTGATGCGTATAACCAGAGTTCATCGACGTAATCGCCCGACTCGACCCACGTCATCAGCGCCATCCAACGAAGGTAGCCTTCTAGGTCGATCAAATTGTTCAAAACGTCGAAACAAGCTTTATCTTCGCAGCTCTCGCTTGCGAGAACGACGCGTTCGTATCGTACGCGACCTGCGATTGCTTCAATATCTGTATTTGGATAAGATTTCACTTCGGGCACACCCTTGGAACTGGTAAAATTCTTCCTCGCTGGATCGAACCGTCGGCGCACGACGACGGAGAGCTGATTGTGCGCGCGCTCGAGCGAAGACTTTGGGTCATCCATGAGCAGGTATAAGCCAGAATGTTCCACTCTTTTCTGACCACGTGTGCGTATTTTTAACCTGACGTATCGAAAAGCGTGCGGAAACGTCCCGAGCGCCTTCGCCATCGACAACACGAGGTGTGTCTTTACGTATCGATCATCGATGCACAGGCTGATCAGCAGGAATTTTGTCCCGAAGGAACCAGGCATCAAGCGCACGCCTCGCCCGTCGAGCTCTACGGTGAGACTCTTTCGCCGTTCACAATCTCGAAATGAGGATACACCTCGAAAACGCGCCGTAGCTCTCAAGCGCGGGCCTTCATCAAATCTCACCGCGAGCGCAAATTTCGATTTGGCTCGCATCATTTTCTCGTAACTTCCACGATAAAATCCTCGGTACTCGTCGAACGTCGCTCGCTCGCTTGGCGTAAACTCTAACGTGATATCGTCCGGATAAGGTAGGCTGAGATCTTTGGCGACGCAAGGATCATTGGTTGTTCCTCGCAAGTGTCTTACTGGATCGCGACTCGGCGACCGCACGGTGCACTCTGAGCCGTCGTCGAAGGATAGTACAAAAGTCGATCGCCCAACCGAAACGCAACACGTCACGCGATAAAACGACCGCGTTCGGTGATGATCAATGAATTCGATCGTCTTTGTTGCGTTTGCAAGGTCGAGACGAAATATTTCGGCGCCACCCGCGCGAGGCGGATCGATTGGCGTTCTCATCCTTGATGTTGAATCGAGCGCGTGACTCGTTGCGATGACAAAGGCTTTATACTCCGCGCTCTCTTCGTACTGGCGATCATCGACGGTGAATGACGCGTAAACACGGGTGGTAGCAACCCTGAAATCCGCTTCTTTCGTCTCCGTCTCCGTCCGCGTCGCGTTCAGGACGTCGTCCATCGTACGCAACGCGTGCCGCGTATTCGTCGTTGCGTCCACGATCAGTCGTGGCGGCAAACTCGCCACCCACACTTGCACACGACCTACTGACGTAAACTCTCGCACAAAATCTCTCGCCGCACGCAGCGCTCTTTCGTTCGCTTCGACGATGACGCATGTCGCCGTCGTCGCCGTCGTCGAGAACGACTCGCTCGCGCAGCGCTCTCGTCCATTCACCCACACCGTCCGCGGCGCTTCCTCCACCCTCGAGCCCCCACTGATCATAATTTCAATTCCATTCACCACGTTCGCCACCCGCGCGACGTCCCACGTCCCGCACGAGCGTCCGCGCGCGCCTCGCGCCCGCGACGCGCAGCACCAACTCGCCAACGCCGCGAAAGCGCGACACCCAATCGACGCTCGCCGCGCTCGCCGCGTTCGCGTCCGTTCACGCGAAGCTTTATTTTTCGACTCCATTCCTTCGGCTTCCGCGTCCCACCGCGCGCGCGACGCGCAATGCTGGCCGTGTCGCAGGTGTCACACTGTCACACAGGCGAGGTGCCGAGACACCCGACATTCGATCCACTCGCGCGACGTCACCGCGGTCGATCGCAAAACTCGCGTAGAGAAGACACGAATTCGCCTTTGTGATGAAAAAAACGACGACGGCGACCGAAACCGTTTCGCGATGGCGACGCGATTGCGCGCGCGCGACGTCAGAACGCGACCGGTGACGTCGCGACTTGACGATCGGTCGTGCGCGAAGCGGACGAACGAACGGTTGGTTAATTCTTTGATCGTCGTCGCGATCGTGCGCGCGCCGGAAGGGCGCGCGAGCGAGCGAAGACGATGCAAGCGATGGGCGCGCGCGCGCGCGTAAGCCCCGTCGCGGTGACGGATGCGCGCGCGCGTCGCCATCGCGCGCGCGTGGGGGCGAAAAATGGTGCACACGCGCAGGCGATGCGTAACAAAAACGTCGCGAGCGCGAGCGCGGGCACGATGCGCGCGTTGGGGAACCAAGCGGTGCGTAAGACGCGCGCGACGACGCGCGAAGGGGGTTAGGGCTTGTTTTCCAAGAGTCACCCCGCGACGAATCACGAACGGCGAATGCGCGTTTAAAAGACGGGCCGAAGGCGAGGCGCGAAGGCGTCGATCGAACGTCGAACGAAGAAGACTGACGGTAGAGTGTGATCATTTACATCGCGCAGAAGTTTACTCCGTCCCCGGTGACGTTGCGTAAGCCCGCGGCGTTGCCCAAGTGCTCGACGGTGCGCGTGCCGGGACGCGACCGCGCGAAGACGGTGTGCCTGGCGGAGCGAGGGTCGGTGTACGGCGATTGGCCCGTGTATGAAGGCGGTGCGGTGGATAACACGCAGCTTTTGGAAGAGCATGATGCGTGCGGGGTCGGTTTCATCGCTTCGTTGAAGGGTGAGCGCACGCACAAGACTGTGAAAGATTCCTTGATGGCTGTCGGGTGCATGGAGCACCGCGGGGCGTGCTCGGCGGACAACGACTCTGGTGATGGTGTCGGTGTCATGACGCACATTCCGTGGAAGCTTTTGGACAAGTGGTGCGCGGCGAATGGTATCAGTGGATTCTCTGAAGGCTCCTCGGCGGTCGGTATGGTTATGTTGCCCACCGACGGTGCCAAGGCGGCTGAGGCGAAGAAGATTCTTGAGGCGAGCTGCGTCGCCGAAGGCCTCAAGGTGCTCGGTTGGCGTGCGGTTCCGGTGGACAACTCCGTCGTCGGTCCGCTCGCGAAGATGACGTGCCCGGTGCACGAACAGATTCTCGTCGACGGGGCGGGCTTGGAACGCGAAGAGCTCGAGCGCAAGTTGTTCATCGCGCGCAAGACGTGCGAAAAGTCGGCGAGCTCCGACGCCGTGTTAGCTGAGAGCTTCTACATTTGCACCTTGAGCTCCCGCACGATTGTGTACAAGGGTATGCTTCGATCCGCGGTGTTGGGCAAGTTCTACAAGGATTTGGAAGACCCCGACTACGAGTCGCAGTTCTCGATTTACCACCGCCGTTTCTCCACGAACACGACGCCGAAGTGGCCACTCTCGCAACCGATGCGTTTCTTGGGACACAACGGTGAGATCAACACCCTTCAAGGTAACTTGAACTGGATGGCGTCTAAGGAAGCTGATATGGAGAACCCGATCTGGGGCGGTCGTGAACCGGAATTCCGCCCGATCTGTAATCCGGCTGCCTCCGATTCCGCCAACCTCGACAGAGTCGCGGAGCTCCTGGTGAGAACCGGCCGCGCGCCGGCGGAGACTATGATGTTGCTTGTGCCAGAAGCGCACCGCAACCACCCGGAACTCGATGCGACGTTCCCGGAAGTTCACGATTTCTACGATTATTACGCTGGGATGCAAGAAGCGTGGGATGGTCCAGCGTTGCTCGTCTTCTCCGATGGCAAGCAGCTCGGCGCCCGCCTCGACCGCAACGGGTTGCGCCCGGCGCGCTTCTGGCGCACGTCCGATGATTACATCTACGTCGCCTCGGAAGTTGGTGTCCTCGGTGATGTCATGTCCAACGCGTCCAATGTCGTCTCCAAGGGCCGTCTCGGCCCGGGTATGATGATTTACGCTGATTTGGAGACGGGCGAGTTCAAGGAAAATACGGAAATCGCGAAGGAAGTCTCCGCGCGCCTCCCGTACGGCGAATGGATGAAGGCCATCGATCGCGTCAAGGGCATCGAACCCATTGGCGCGACGCAACTGGACCCGATCCAACTCATCGAGTGCCAAGCTCGCGCCGGTTACGCCGCCGAAGACATCACGATGATCATTGAATCGATGGCGTCCGATGCCATCGAACCCACTTGGTCGATGGGCGACGACACCCCGATGCCCGTCTTGTCTGGCCGACCACGCTTGCTTTATGACTACTTCAAGCAACGCTTCGCGCAAGTTACCAACCCCGCCATCGACCCTCTTCGCGAGGGTCTCGTCATGTCCTTGGCCATGACTCTTGGTGCGAAGGGCAACTTGCTCGACACGCAAGGCAAGGAAACGCCGCCGGTCATGCTCGACTCCCCGGTCCTCTTCGACTCTGAGTTGGAGCACATTAAGAACCACCCGAAGCTGAAGACGCAAACTATTGCCGCGCGTTACGCCGCTGGTGGTGCCGCTGGTGCCCTCAAGGCTGGCCTTGACAAGCTTTGCGAAGAGGCCGCCGCGGCGATTCGCGCCGGCAGCGAGTGCATCGTCATCACGGATCGTCCGGATCAAGGTCCGGACTCGCCCGCGATTCCCTCGCTTCTCGCTGTTGGTACCGTGCACCACTACTTGATCGCGCAAGGTCTTCGAACCCGCGCGTCCATCGTCGTGGAGTCTGCTTCGGCGTTCAGCACGCACCACATCGCCACCTTGGTTGGTTTCGGCGCACACGCTGTGTGCCCGTGGTTGGCTTTGGAAACCTGCCGGTCATGGAGAAAGTCCCCGAAGGTCGAGACCGCCATCCAGCGCGGTAAGATGGGTGATGTCTCTGTGGAAGGTGTGCAAGTCAACTTCAAGAATGCCCTCAACAAGGGTCTCAAGAAGATCTTGTCTAAGATGGGTATCTCTTTGATCACCTCGTACCAAGGCGCGCAAATTTTCGAGTGCTACGGTCTTGGGCCTGAAGTCATCAACACCGCCTTCAAGGGCACCGTTTCCCGCATCGGTGGTCTCACCATGGATGAAGTTGCCGCGGAGACGCACATGTTTGTCCAGTCCGCTTTCCCGGGTGAGGCTGAAGAGATGGCCAAGGTTGAGGCGCGCGGTATGTTCCAAGTCAAGCCGGGATTGGAATACCACGGCAACAACCAAGAGATGTCTAAGCTTCTTCACAAGGCTGTTGGCCTCGGTGGTGGTGAAAAGAATGATGAGTTCTGGAGCGCCTACCAAGCGCACCGCAACGATCGTCCGTACACGTGCTTGCGCGATCAACTCGAAATCAAGTCTGACCGCCAACCGATCTCCGTCGATGAGGTCGAATCCGTCGCTGACATTTGCACGCGCTTCTGCACGGGTGGTATGTCTCTCGGTGCTATCTCCCAAGAGTGCCACGAATCTATCGCCATCGCGATGAACCGCATCGGTGGTAAATCCAACTCTGGTGAAGGTGGCGAAGACCCGAAGCGATTCGAAACCATCACTGACGCCACCGCGGATGGCAAGTCTGAAACGTTCCCGTACCTTCGAGGCATGGAGAATGGCGACGTCGCGTCTTCCGCTATCAAGCAAGTCGCTTCCGGTCGCTTTGGTGTCACGACGTCGTTCTTGATGTCTGCCAACCAGACCGAAATCAAGGTGGCGCAAGGTGCCAAGCCGGGAGAAGGTGGTCAGCTTCCGGGTAAGAAGGTTTCCCCGTACATTGCCTGGCTCCGCCGATCCAAGGCTGGTGTCCCGCTCATCTCCCCGCCGCCGCATCACGACATCTACTCCATTGAGGATCTCGCGCAGCTCATCTATGACTTGCACATGGTCAACAAGAACTCGAAGGTGTCCGTGAAGCTCGTGTCCCAAGCGGGCATCGGCACGGTGGCGTCCGGCGTCGCCAAGGCGAACGCCGACATCATCCAAATTTCGGGTGGCGATGGTGGTACCGGCGCGTCTCCTTTGTCGTCCATCAAGCACTGCGGTGGTCCGTTGGAGATGGGTCTCGTCGAATCGCACAGAACTCTCGTTGAGAATGGCCTTCGCGAGCGCGTCGTCTTGCGCGCCGATGGTGGCTGCCGCTCCGGTCTTGACGTCATCCAAACCGCTCTCATGGGTGCCGATGAATACGGTTTCGGTACCGTTGCGATGATTGCCACTGGCTGCGTCATGGCTCGTATTTGCCACACCAACAACTGCCCCGTTGGTGTTGCGTCCCAGCGCGAAGAGCTTCGCGCGCGCTTCCCCGGTGCGCCGAGCGATCTTGTCAACTTCTTCATGTACGCCGCGCAAGAAGTGCGCGAGATCCTCGCCCAAATGGGTTACAGATCTCTCGATGAGATCATCGGTCGCAACGACTTGCTCAGCCAAATTGACAAGGCGCCGGCGAAGACTTCGTCTCTCGACTTGTCCTTCCTCACCACGTCCTCTGGCGAGGCTGGCGCTTCCTCGGACCGCATCGCGCAACCGGTGCACAACGACGGTATCGTTCTCGATGACAAGATCCTTAGCGATCCGGAAGTCCAAAAGTGCATCGAAACCGAAGGCACGTACACGAAGAAGGTGGAGATTGTCAACGTCGACCGTTGCGCGACGGCGCGCGTCGCCGGTCAAATCGCCAAGAAGTACGGCGACAATGGCTTCGCTGGTTCTCTCACCTTAGACATCGAGGGTTCCAGCGGTCAATCTTTCGGTGCTTTCGTTGTCGGTGGCATGAAAGTGCGACTTGTGGGTGAAGCGAACGATTACGTGGCGAAGAGCATGAGTGGCGGTGAGATTGCCATCATGCCTCCTCCGAACTCTCCGTTCGCGCCGGAGTCGGCGAGCATCGCGGGTAACGCGTGCTTGTACGGCGCCACTGGTGGTCAAGTGTTTATCAGCGGTCGCGCTGGTGAACGCTTCGCCGTCCGTAACTCGCTCGGTGAAGCGGTCGTTGAAGGCACTGGCGACCACTGCTGCGAATACATGACGGGTGGTTGCGTCGTCGCGATCGGCAAGGTTGGCCGCAACGTTGGCGCGGGTATGACTGGTGGCATCGGTTACTTCCTCGACGAAGACGGTACGTTCGAATCCAAGGTGAACGGCGAGATTGTCGCCATGCAGCGCGTGATCACGCCGGCGGGTGAGGCCCAACTCAAGGGTCTCATCTCCGCGCACGCCGAGAAGACGAACTCGCCGAAGGCGAAGGCTATCCTCGCTGACTGGGCCAACTATTTGCCCAAGTTCTGGCAGTTAGTTCCGCCGTCTGAGGCGAACACGCCGGAGGCGACGAACGATGTTAAGGCTGGAGTTGAAGCCACTGCTTAAATCCATAGCGCGGCGCGGCGTCGTACGCAAAAAATGCTTGCAAGCGTTCATGAGTTGAGGAATTTAGAAACAGTTTAATTAAATGAAATCATCGTTTGAAATCGTGATGAAGAGGATAATATTCCAACAATGCGCGCGTGCTTAGCCCGAGAACGCCTCGGCAGCCTTCTTCAAATTGTTCCAGAGGTTGGTCTCGACGTCAATTTCGCCCTTTGCTTCGTTCGCCTTGGCGATGGCGTCGCCGCGCTCGCCCGGAAGGTTGATGGCATCGACGCCCGGTTGCTTGGGCGCGTTGCGCACGCGGTTCATCACGAACGCGGCGTTCTTCTCGAAATCAGCTTGGCCGAGCATCTTCGGGTCGATCACCATGATCAAGTTACCCCAGTTCTTCGCCGCGAGCTTGCCTTCGATGGCGGCGCCGACGAGCGGACCGGCGAGGAGCTCGATGACGAGCGCCAAGTTGCTGCTCTTGTAACCACCATCGAAAGTTCGGATGGCACCACCGTCGAGAACTTCATTCGGGTCCTTGGTCAACACGCCGTTCTTGTCTTGAGCCGCACCATCCGGGAGTTCGCGTCCCGCGGTCTTCGCCTCGAGCACGCCGAACCAGCTGTACGCGCTCGTGGCCATGTCGAGCACCATGGCGCCTTCGGACGAGGGAATGCCCACGCCGATCGGGTTGGTGCCGAAAATAGCCTTCGAGCTCCCGGCCGGGGCGACGAATTCCGGGGATTGCGCGAAGCAGATGGAGATCATGCCTTGGTCGGCGACGGATTTGCAATAATACCCGAGCGCCCCCGTGGACGTGCTCGTGTTGCACGTCCCCACGATCCCGAACCCGTGTTCCTTCGCCTTTTCGTGCGCCACGCGCGTCGCTTCGGCCAAAACAAGCATACCTTGCGTTTTCTTACCGTCGATCGCCGCCGAAAGCTTCGTTTCGTGCGTCACCACCATCGGCTCCGCGTCCGGCGCCATCGCGAGCCCGTTCGTCGTCACCTTGATGATCCCTTGGTTGTTCCCTCGCAACTGCGCGTACATGAGCACGTCCAAAATCACCTCGGCGTCCTTTTCGTCGTACCCGATCCCTCGAATCGCCTTCGTCGTCGTCGTCTTCAGCTCTTCGATCGGCACCATCGTCGCGCGCGTCGTCGTCATCGTCGCCCGTCGTCCGCGACGCGTCGGTGTCGTCGCGTTCGCGTTCGCGACGAAAGTCTTCGCGTTCGCGAACTGCGTCGGGAGCGCTCGAGCGGCGTGCATCGTGTGCGTGAGAGCGTGCGCGGTGTGGATTCGGCGCGCGAATGTGCGGCGTCGCGCGGCGTCGATCGTCGACCGATCGCGACGCCCGGTGCCGTGATCCACGCAACGACCGCGGCACAGGGGGGCATGCGCGCGCGTCGAGGGGGGGTGGGGATCCGTGTTGTTGTTTGCGACCGCTTGGATTCTATGGTATCTATGGGTAAACAGTCAGATGCGGATATTTTCTGGCGTCCGTGTGTTCATTTTGGTCGGTCGCCGCGAGGGCGGGGTAAAAAAGGGAACGAAACGAAAAAAGGGCGATGCATTCACGTACATCGAGGTTTTTAAGCGCCTAATCGCGAGCGGCGATGCGATGACGCGATAATTGAGGGGTGCATTTTGTGAATGTATAGGTTTTCGACTCTTAAAGTACCGACACGGCGTCAAAAGTACCCGTAACGTTCGCGCCGTGACCCCGCGTGGTGCGCGGCTAAAGGGTCGTGCGGCACATGGTGTTATCAAGCGACCACACCCGCGGAAAATCACAGAAACCCATCGGAACTTCTCAGTTAAGACCGCGTGGGCCGGATAAGTACCGATGTCGGAAGACGTCAGGAACCCCCGGTATCGCTTGGTTTCTTTATGCTTTTCGCGCCGACGGCGAGAACTTTTCGTTCTCCATCTTTTCCCAACTTTTCGTCGAATTCGGACGCGATTTAAGCGCCCGAATGATGGATTTTGCATCATTTGAGGCGGTGTGTGATGGTTTGCTCGCGATGGTTCGGCGCGACTTCGCACCGCTCGACGGCGCGAACGTCGCCGAAACTTTTGTGACGACACGAGAGTTACACGTTCTAGCTTGTCCTAACTTTTCGTCGACATCGGACGCCGATTCGGGGTGAGCTCGGTCAACGTCGCGCGTCGCGTCGCGCGCGCCGGCCGACGTCGGCGCGTTTAATTTCGGCTTGTACGTAAAGACTTAGCGTTCGTCGGACGATGCGAGTTGAATTGGGCGTCGAGCGCGTACCGCATTCACCGTACGCGCTGCGCGTTGCGTCGGCTTCGTTGGTTGATATTACAAATGTCGCTCTCGCTCGCGGTTCAGTCGTCCTCCGTCTTGTACGACACCCCCGCGTCGACGGTATGGATCTTCGTGCTAAACGAACGCAACCGCATCTCGACGCCGTCTCGAACATACTTCGGATCGCTCTCTTCGCACTCCTCCGGCGTCGCGCTCGCCGCGTCCGTGTACGCCAAGAGTTCGAACGCGCACTCGCGATCGAGCAGAGGCAAAAACGTCACCGAAGCCGTGATTTGCCGAATGATGGCTTGTATCTCTTGCATAATTTCCTTCTCCGGCTTCTCCCTCGTCGTCGTCGTCGTCGTCGTCGTCGTCGTCGTCGTCGTCGTCGTTCCGTTCGCATCACCACCGTTCTCATCCACGATCTCCGCATCCGTCTCCACGTCGAACGTCCAGCGCTCCAGCGTCTCCCCAGTCTTCGCGTCCGCGAGCACCAGCACCAACTTTTTCAAATCCTTCTCCATCAACCACGCGTTCACGCGTTCGAGCACGGCGACCAAGTATTCCTTCAATTTCGGTTCGTTCGTCACCATCACCCCGAGTCCGTACTTTTTCTTTCGTTCAAACTCCTCCGCCGGGTACGCCCCGCGCTGGTACAAGATGGTGTTCACCGCGTACCCGAAAAACTCCGTCACGAGCTCGGTCGACCCTCGGAGCGTGATCGCGCTCGACGTCGCGCCGCGCTGTTGCTCTTGCGCCATGTCGCGCGCGAGCGTCGCGGCGTCGGCGCGCTCGAGCGCGCGTGAAAAACTGCGGTTTCGATTCAAACCGTCTGGACGTCGAGGTCGAGATCGTGCGTCCGTCGCCCTCGCGACGCCGCGCACACGCCGACGTCGCGCGTCCGCGGCGTCGACCATGCGGTCGAGCGCGCGCGCGTCGAGCGCGACGTCGACGTCGACGCCTCGTCGCGCGGCGGGACGTCGCCGCCGCCGGGACGCGCGCGCGCGGTTCAGAGCGCGCGACGCCCCGGACGCGCCCGCGCTCGACCGCGACGACGTCCCGCGCGCGGCGTCGTGGGCGTGGTCGTCTCGGTTGCAAGCGCTGCGAGCGATGAGCGCGATCGAAGACGGCGACGGGGAGGGCGTCGTGGTGGATTGCTGCTGCGGACACGCGCTGCTGGCGCTCGGCTGCGCGTCCGAGGCGAACGCGACGCGAGTCGTCGCGATCGATCGAAGCGAGGCGGAGATTGAACGCGCGAAAAGGAACGTGGCGAGGGCGAAAAAAGAAGTGGAGATGGTCGGCGGTGATGGCGCGGCGGTGGACTCGGTGGATTTGAGACTGGGCGACGGGTTGTCGGCGCTGCGGGACGACGAGCGCGTCGACGTCTTGGTCGTCGCGGGCGTGGGGGCGAATACCATGGCGCGCGTGCTCGAGGAGGGCGGGTGTGGGGGGTCGGGAAACCGACGCGGAAGTTTAAAGCGCGTAGTGTTGAATCCGCCGGCGAAAGATGGCGCGCAAGTGCGTCGATGGTTGCACGCGAACGACTATCGCGTCGTCGACGAGCGGCTCGTCGTGGAAAACGGAACGATGCATCTGATTCTGTGCGCGGAGAACGAGACGGCTGCGACGAAACGACCGTTCACGATGAGAGATGAAATCATAGGCCCGTGTTTGGGCGCACAATCTCCGAAAGAGTCGCCATTGCTCAAGTTGTACGTCAAAAAACGCTTGGAATGGGTTCGCGAGGTGCGCAGGCAGTCGAGCCTAAACTTGACGCGACTCGAGCGGCTCGCGGACGCGGGCGACGCCGTCGCTGTTTCACGATTACGGGAAGATGTTGCGCACTACGACGAGATGGAAGCGATTTTGCTCGAATTTTTCGGCGTGAACGTGGAAGAACAGCGACGCAACGTCGAGGCGGAACTCGAGCGGCAAATCGTTAGCAGTTTCGAAGGATTCGACGACAATCCGACCGAGTTAGTGTACAAAGTCGTCGACCCAGAGGAGTCCGATGGGAGATTAGGCATTTGTCGTCAATTCCTCGACGAAGACGCGGCGAACGAACTGTTGTCTAGCCTCGTGTCGTCGCCGCCCGTGACATGGGCGCAGCGCTCCATCGTCGTTTGGCAACCCGACAAAGGCGTCACGAAAGAAGTCGTCCAACCGAGACTCGTGTCGTGGGCGGGCGATCTACCGTACAAATATAGTGGCCAGACGCTCGATCCGGTACCCGTGCCTGAGGTGTTGCGCCGCCTGCAGACCGCGGTTGAGGCGAAATGCGGCGCGACGTTCAACCATATACTTTTAAATCGTTATCGCGATGGGGACGATTCCATGGCGTTTCACGCCGATGACGAACCCGAACTCGGTAAAAACGCGTGTATCGCGGCCGTGAGCGTCGGTCACACGAGAAAGTTTGACGTTCAGGTGAAATCTCGAGCGAAGAAGAAGACATCAATCTTTCTCGAGCACGGCTCGCTGATGGTGATGGACGGTTCCTTGCAGCACACTCATTATCACGCGGTGCCGAAGAATCGCGTCCCGACGAACGGAAAAGAACGAATCAATATCACGTTTCGATACCTTAGAGGTCCACCGGGATGGCGCCAGGACGACGACGACGCGACGACGTCGCAAGTATAACAATAGTAGCGATTTTTGTGTACATTTATTACATCGTAGAGTTGGAAAGCTATCGCGCTTTTGCAGCGTCAACGTCCGCACTCTCTATCAAAATACATCGTGGTTTTTCGAACCAAACGGCGACTGTTCCGCCATAGCGAGCCTTAAGTTGACGCTGAGCGAGTAATTTTGTCTCTCCGCCGTCTTGAGCCTGTCGTCGTACTGCGCGCACGCGGCTTCGAGTTCGCGCACGCGGGCCTGAAGCGGCGCCAAGTCTTGCATGCGTGAGTTCTGAATCGCCACCGCACGCTTCAACAAAGCGTTCTCTCGCTTCATCTTCATCACTTTGCTATAATCGTTAAACTCCGCGCATCTCTGTCTCACGGCGCCCTCAAATGTTTGCAAGACTCGCGAAGCGCGATTCTGCGCATCCGACACGTCCACCGAGGCTCCCATCTCGTTCACGATCGCGTTTACCCACTCCATCGTCAACACGGGCGCGCTCGACGTGGCCGTCCCCATTTCGCGTTCACCAACATCTCCCGCGTTCCCCTCGCCTCCCGCGCTATTCGCCGCCTCGGAGATCGCCGCCTCGCTCACAAAATCGCCCACCGAGCACTGCGCCGTCTGTTCCACCATCTTCACGCTCGCCAGCTTCCCGATCGCATCATCAATATCACTACAATTCTCCAGCGTCTCACGCACGCGTTCTTCCATCTCCTCCGGCAACAATTCAATAAACCGCGCGATGTCGTTCGCCTGCGTCTCGCTCAAGTCAAATCCTCGAAAATCAATCAATCGACGCGCGAACTCTCGTCCATTCACGCTTCTCCGCGCCTGTCGCTGTCGTCGCTTATACAGCGTCGTCCCCTGTCCCGCGCTCGACTCCGGTCCGTCCCTCGTCCCGCAGTCGCGTTCGCTCGTCGTCGTCGCCGTCGCGCCACCGCGTCCGCGCTTCCTCGACGCGCACTCGCTCGGCTCGTCCGTCGTCGCGCACGTCCCATCGCTCGCGGTCGTCGCCGTCACCGCGTGCGCGGACATCGCGCCCGTCGTCCGCGCGCGCGTCGTCGTCTGCGCGCGCCGCCGTCGCCGTCGCCGTCGCCGTCGCCGTCGCCGCGGGACATCGCCGTCTCGTGGTCTCAAAAGATCCGTGTGGCGCGTTCACGGGAAGGTCTCGCTCGGCGACGCCGGGCGTCGCGCGCGGCGACGCGATTGGGACACCGCGACGCGCGACGCGATCGACGCGATGCACGCGACGACGACGACGACGACGACGAGATTTACCGCCACCGCCGGCGCGCGCGCGCAGCGACGAGAGGTGCGCGACGACGACGCGAGCGACCGCGAACGCGGCGCGACGTCACGACGGGGACGACCCTAGCGACGCGCGCGCGACGACGACGGACGAGGGACGCGCGCGCGCGGGATCGGGCGAGGACGGCGGCGCGAGGACGGGGCGCGGGATAATTTTAAATCTCGCGCGCGCGCGGAAACGAACGCGAGATCGGGCGCGGGGCGCGGGAGACGACCGCGGGACGCGCGCGGTGGATGGCTGGCGTAGATAAAATAAAACCTATTCGCGCCGCGAGGGAGACTGACTTTGAGCGTTTCGTTTCGATGATGCGTAGGCCCGACGGGCGTCGGTGAAGATGCACGCGAAGAAGGAAGGCGCGAAGGAACAGCCGGAGTGGTTCGAGGAAGCGAAGGTTTTCTGCAACGGGGAGGAAGTCATGACGGTGGGAGGCACGCAAGCGGAGTACGTCGTGGATATTTGGAGCGGCAACCACCCGTTCTTTCAAGGACGATCGTCGGCGATCATGACGGATGCGGGTCAAGTGAGCCGCTTCGCCAATCGCTTCGGCGACCTCGGTGACCTCTCGGCGGTCGAAACCATGGATTCGCCGGTGAAGAAGGAGTAAACGGCGCCGAGCGAACGCGCGCCGTGGCTTTTATAATTTGTTGTGATTTGAGACTCACTTTTCTAGGAATTAATTATTTCATTCGTCGTCTGTAGATATCTCTTAATCGTGCGCGTCCATCGCGTCGGGGTTACACGGACAGATTCTTCATCCCGTCGGCCGGGATGTTTTCTTCCGGTTTCATCGCCGGGAAGAGCAAGACCTCCTTGATGTTGTTCTTGTCCGCGAGAAGCATCGTGAGGCGATCGACGCCCAAGCCCCAGCCCCCGGTGGGCGGCAAACCGTACTCCAAAGATTGCACGAACACTTCATCGATAAGCATCGCTTCGTCATCGCCGCTAGATTTCGCCTTGGCTTGCTCGTCAAAGCGCTCGCGTTGATCGATAGGATCGTTCAACTCGGTGTACGCGTTGCAAAGCTCCTTCGTGTTCACGAAGAGCTCGAAACGCTCGGTCATACCGGGAATATTGCGATGATACTTGGCCAAAGGGGACATAATTTGCGGATGGTCGCAAATGAAACCCGGGTTGACGAGTTGAGACTCCAAGTATTCGCCGACGAGCTCATCGAGCATACGCGCCGTGGTGTACGGTGGAGACATTTCGACGCCCAACTTCTTGATTAATTCCTTCAAGAAATCTTCGTTTTCTTGCGTAGAGAAGTCAGTGGATGGGAACTTGATGTTGAGCGCTTCTTCGAGACCGCTAACCATGGAGATGCGGCGGAACGGCGGCGTGAAATCAATCTCAATCGGATCCTCATCCGGGCCCTTGGCGTGGTATTGAATCTTGTACGAGCCCTTGATGGCGTACACCATGCCGGAGATCATCTCTTCAGTCATTTGCATCAAGTCATCGTAATCGGCGTACGCTTGATAGAACTCACAAGTGGTAAACTCAGGGTTATGCGTCATATCGATCCCTTCGTTACGGAACTGACGACCGATTTCGTACACGCGCTCGATACCTCCGACGACGAGCTGTTTGAGGTAAAGCTCGGGCGCGATGCGCATGTAGAGCGTCATGTTCAAGTCGTTGTGGTGGGTGATGAACGGTCGCGCGGTGGCACCACCGGCGATCATATTCATCATCGGCGTCTCAACCTCAAGGAAATCGCGATCATCCAAGTACTTGCGGATGTATCGAATGATGTTGGATCGGATGTAAAACGTGTCGCGAACTTCGTTGTTCATCATCAAATCCAAAAAGCGCATGCGGAAGCGCGTTTCGACATCCTTCAACCCCGAAAAACCGGGAAGCATCTTCAAGCACGGGGTCAAGATCTCAAAATTAGACGGGAACAGCGAGAGCTCCCCACGTTTCGTCTTCCCGGGCGTACCCTTGACGCCGACAATGTCCCCGCGTCTCGTCGCGCTGTGAATCTTTTGGAAATCATATCCCGATGCCGCACCCTCATCCGCGGTCACTTGAATCTTCTTACCATCCGCAATAAGATCGTAAAAGTACAATTTCTTCCCGCTCGCCCGTTTAGACATGATGCGTCCCGCCACGGACGCGCTCTCGCCCTCGGCCGTCGTCCCATCCGCCAACCCGGAATACTTTTCGATAAACTCCCCCACGCGCGTATCGACGTGATACTTGTGCGGATACGGCGACTCTCCCTTCGCTTTCGCGCTAAGCACCTTATTAATTCGATTTTGCGTGTACTGCGTCGGGTCCAAATCCGCTTCGTCGTCCTCTTCGCTCTTCTCCTTCTTCGGCTTTGCCGCCTCCGCCTCCGCCTTGGCCGCGTCCTTGGCCGCCTTCTTCTCTTCGTTTTGTCTCTGTTTCAGCCGTTTCTTATACTCACTGCGCCGTCGTCATCATCGCGCGCGCGAGTGCGTCGTCAGTCTCGCGTCCGTCGTCGTCGTCCTCGTTCGCGTCGCGCGTCACCGTCGCGCCGTCGCGCCATCCATCCATCGCGCCAGCCATCGCGCCATCCGCCGTCGTCGTCGCGTCTTTCGCGCGCGTCGCGCCGCACCTCTTGCTCATCGGCTCGCCCGGGAACTCCGGGAACTCCTTCAGCGTCGGTTCATCGGCGGCGTCGGCCATGTTCGATCGCGCGCGCGTCGCTGTCGCGCGTCGCGTCGCGTCGACGCAGGGACAACACAGGGTTTG
>Ga0255753_1002858_pt1 | contig 18532 bp, 21 predicted proteins | sample 041ome_10_FD_179953 | JGI IMG/M metagenome (GOLD analysis project Ga0255753, IMG submission 179953) | Coastal salt marsh microbial communities from the Groves Creek Marsh, Skidaway Island, Georgia - 041412US metaG (version 2) | ecosystem: Environmental > Aquatic > Marine > Intertidal zone > Salt...
TATTTCTATGGCAAGGGCGTTGTCTTTTAATGGCCTAGCGAATGCGCAGATCGTTGTTGGTCTGAATGGCGGCGCGCATGCAAACCCTTGTTTTTCTGGCGATACCGTCAAAGCATGGACAGAGGTGTTGGATCGCGCGGATACATCTGCGCCAGGTGTTGGCGCGTTGCGACTGCGATTGGTTGCAACCAAGGGCGCCCACCCCAAATCACTGCGTGATGGGGACGGGAAATATCATTCCGATGTTTTGCTCGACCTCGATTACTGGGCCTTGATTCCTCAATAGTGGGGGGCAGGTAATGAAAAAATCGGCTATCTTTGGCGTAAGAATTGCTTTGGAATTGCTGAAAAGTAATGCGAGTTATTTTGGTCAGTATTTTTGTGATCACGTGGTATCTTTTCGTGATCACAAAAATAATTTTATTTAAAATGTTTGCGCTAACCCTATTCACGGACCTGTTTTTGTCGTTAAAAGGCGTTACAGATCCTCAGACTGAAATTGCTGTGTACGATGGTGTACAGCGCTGCAAACCGAAAGGCTAGACAAATGGCTGACGTGAACAGAGGAAATCGTCCTCTTTCCCCTCATTTGACGATTTATCGTCCTCAATTGACATCGATGACATCGATATTTGTGCGTATTACCGGCAACGCATTGATTGCGGGTGCTTTGTTGATTGTTTGGTGGCTACTTGCAGCATCAACGTCGCCTGAATCCTTTGCGACCGCTGATGCAGTAATGACCAGTTGGTTTGGCAAGTTGGTCATGCTGGGGTCTATCTGGGCGCTGTGGTATCACACGCTAGGTGGCATTCGCCACTTGGTCTGGGATTATGCCATTGGTTTGGATATCCCAACCGCATATAAAATGGGTTGGGCGCTGATCATCGGTTCATTTGTTCTGACTGTGATCACAGTCGTCGTTCTATAAGGAGAGGTCGATGCGTTATCTTACAGATCGCAAGCGCGCCGTCGGCATGGGCAGCGCAAAATCAGGAACCGCGCATTTCTGGGCGATGAAAGTCAGCTCGGTTGCGTTGTTGATCCTGATCCCGCTTTTCGTTTTCACATTTGGATCAGTTGTCGGCGAAGGTTATGAAGCGGTTATTGCGTATTACTCGCAACCGTTCCCCGCGATTGTAGCCGCCCTGACATTGATCGTTGGCTTGGAGCATTTCCAATCCGGCGCACAGGTATTGATCGAAGACTATGTGCACGGCGCAGCTGAAAAAATCTCAATCATTTTGGTAAAGTGTTTGGCCTATTCCACAATGGCAACGGGTCTGTTCGCGATCGCGAAATTGGCACTTTAAGAGGCAAAGACAATGGCAGAATATAAATACGAAACACATGAATATGACGTCGTTGTGGTTGGTGCCGGTGGTGCCGGCTTGCGCGCGACTTTGGGTATGGCGGAACAAGGGCTGCGCACCGCCTGTGTGACCAAGGTGTTCCCGACACGGTCCCATACCGTTGCGGCCCAAGGCGGCATTGCGGCGTCGCTGTCCAACATGGGGCCTGACCATTGGCAATGGCACATGTATGACACGGTCAAAGGGTCTGATTGGTTGGGTGATACCGACGCGATGGAATACTTGGCGCGTGAAGCGCCCAAGGCGGTTTACGAATTGGAACATTACGGCGTTCCCTTTAGCCGCACCGAGGAAGGCACGATTTACCAACGCCCATTCGGTGGTCACACCACCGAATTCGGCGAAGGCCCCCCCGTACAACGCACCTGTGCCGCTGCTGACCGCACGGGTCACGCGATTTTGCACACGCTTTATGGGCAATCGCTGAAAAACAATGCGGAATTCTATATCGAATATTTCGCGATCGACCTGATCATGTCCGACGATGGCCAATGCCAAGGCGTTGTGTGTTGGAAATTGGATGACGGGACATTCCACGTCTTTAACGCGAAAATGGTTGTTTTGGCGACTGGCGGCTATGGCCGTGCGTATTTCAGTGCGACATCGGCCCACACATGTACCGGTGACGGCGGCGGTATGGTCGCACGCGCGGGTCTGGCGTTGCAGGATATGGAATTCGTGCAATTCCACCCAACTGGGATCTATGGCTCTGGCTGTTTGATCACCGAAGGGGCGCGCGGCGAAGGTGGGTACCTGACCAACTCAGAAGGCGAGCGTTTCATGGAACGTTATGCGCCGCATTACAAAGATTTGGCACCGCGTGACTATGTATCGCGCTGTATGACCATGGAAATCCGTGAAGGCCGCGGCGTTGGCGCGGGCGCTGATCATATTCACCTGAACCTGTCGCATTTGCCCGCCGAAGCCTTAGCCGAACGTTTGCCCGGTATTTCAGAATCTGCAAAAATCTTTGCGGGTGTTGACGTGACCAAAGAACCAATCCCCGTGTTGCCGACTGTGCATTACAACATGGGCGGTATCCCAACCAACTATTGGGGCGAGGTGTTGAACCCAACCGCGGACGATCCAACCGCCATCGTGCCGGGCCTGATGGCCGTGGGCGAAGCGGGCTGTGCATCGGTGCATGGGGCGAACCGCTTGGGGTCAAATTCATTGATCGACTTGGTGGTCTTTGGCCGCGCCGCTGCAATCCGCGCGGGCAAGGTTGTCGACCCAGAGACCCCAAATCCAACGCTGAACCAAGCCTCGATCGACAAAGCATTTGATCGCTTTGATGGGTTGCGCAATGCAAATGGTACAACCCCGACCGCCGAACTGCGGTTGGAAATGCAAAAGACCATGCAAGCGGATGCGGCCGTATTCCGGACATCGGAAACCCTGTCGCAAGGTGTAACGAAAATGACCGAAATCGCCGGCAAAATGGGCGACATCAAGGTCACAGACCGCAGCTTGGTCTGGAACTCTGATCTGATGGAAACGTTGGAACTGACCAATCTGATGCCAAACGCATTGGCCACCATCGTCGGTGCCGAGGCACGCAAGGAATCCCGCGGCGCGCATGCGCACGAAGATTTCACAACGCGTGATGACGAAAACTGGCGCGTCCACACGGTCAGCCGTGTCGATGGTAATAAAGTTGATCTGTCCTATCGTCCCGTGATCGTTGATCCACTAACAACCGAGGCCGAAGGCGGTATCAGTTTGAAAACCATTGCGCCCAAAGCGCGGACGTTCTGATATGCGTAGGCTTGGTGGCATAGCAGCGATTGCGCTTTTGACAGCTTGCGGCGGCGGTACTGTGCAAGAAACCGTCGAAGACGTGTCCCGCACAGCCGCGAAAGCTGTGATCAACACGGCGGTCGAGCGCCAATTCCCGCAATTGAACGCATCCATGGTTACGGATTGTATCATTGACAATGCAACATTGAGCGAGGTGGCAACCATTTCGTTGGATGTTGCAACGTCGCCAAAGCCTGAAACGATTGCGCTGGTGTCAGAGATTGCAAATCGACCCGGTACGGTTGCCTGTTTCACCGAAAAAGGGACGGCTCTGTTGGCAAAATGACCACTGTCGCGCCGATATCATCCCAAAACGTGCAACAGGTGCGTTTGATGTGTTTGGCGACCCATCACAAAGGTGGGACCGTCTGGATGAAACAAATCATCAAGGCCCTTGCAGTGGAATGCAACATTCCATGGATTGGCATTTGGTCCGACGCCCAAGTGCAAAACATCCCTGAAGCGGGTCCGGCGTTTTTGGTGAATTGGCATGGTTGGTTTCCCAGCTCGGTTTGGGACCGCGATGATATTGCGGTTTTACACATTATTCGGGATCCTCGCGACATTCTTTTGTCTGGCTGTGAATACCATCATCACGCAGGCAAAAAAGGAGAAGAGTTTTTGCATACGCCGCGTCAGGATTTAGGCGGACGTACCTATCAACAGACCATAGCGTCTATTGACGGGCTGGAAGACAAACTTTTGTTCGAAATGCGACTTTGGCCCTATTATCATCCCGCCAGCATGACATTGCGCTATGAAGACTTGATGAATGACACAACTGGGGATCTGTTTCGATCAGCAATGGTTCATTGGGGCTTGGCGCCGCATGAACAAGATATTGCCGTTTCAATATTTCTAGAAAAAAGTTTGTTTGCTGAAAATAAAGACAGGTCTCTACGTGCGGGGCATGTCCAATCGGGTGAAACCATGCGGTGGCGCAAGGAATTACCCTATGCCGTCGGTAAAGTTTATGCGCGAGAGTTTGGTAATGATTTAATAGAGTTAGGTTATGAAGCGACCCTTGATTGGGCGCAAGCGATGCAGGGAGAATTGCATTGACGATTCAACATGAAAATTATTTACTGAATAAAACGACGCGCCGCCTTGGCGTGATGTTTGCAGCCATGTTTGCGCTTGCGAGCTGTGGCGGTACAAGTCCTGAACGTGATCAACAGGGCAATCGTGCTCATTTTGACACAACTTATGAAGATCTTGCATTGTGCGCAATGGACGCGGGTGTGGCGCCGCCCTATCGACTTAAGGGCACGGCAAAAAGCTTGCTGTCAGCCTTTCCCGACAGCTTTTTCATGGAGTATTCAAGAGCTGTCTCTCCAGATGTGGTTGATCGCGTCAATTCTTGCGCTGTTGCGCGCAAAGCGGCGCGTGGTGGCGCTGCATTTGTTCCCAAAACAACGCGAGATTGCGATGCTGTGTATCATGCAAAGACCGCCGACTATGCGGCACGGCGCCGTCAGTCAGGGGCGCAGGGTGGGGGTCTCTTGGGAGGTCTTGCCAAAGCTTTGGTAAAGGGCGCATCCGAAAGTGTGGTTGCGAACGCGTATCGTAAATGTCTGCGGGACATAGGTGCCCCTGTTACGGCGGGTATCCCTAAGACGACTGAATCAATTTCAGTTGCACCGACATTAAACCAACCGTCCGCGCGAGCGGACATAAGTACAACACCGACCGCGACAATCTGCACGGGCAACTCGGCTATTATGGTCGGCGGCTCAGATTATTGTCCCAGATAGTATAGAGACGTTCCTGAGGAGAAAGGACACTTGAAATGGTAGAGCTAACGTTACCAAAAAATTCCCGGGTCAAGACGGGTAAAACATGGCCAAAACCTACGGGTGCAAATAACCTGCGAAAGTTTCAAATTTACCGCTGGTCACCCGATGACGGTGATAACCCCCGTGTTGACACCTATTTTGTGGACATGGACAGCTGTGGCCCGATGGTATTGGATGCTTTGATTAAGATCAAAAACGAGATCGATCCTACGCTTACGTTCCGTCGTTCTTGTCGCGAGGGCATCTGTGGATCCTGCGCGATGAATATTGATGGGATCAACACCCTTGCCTGTATTTACGGTATGGACGAAATCAAAGGCGATGTAAAAATCTATCCTTTGCCACATATGCCAGTCGTCAAGGATCTTATCCCCGATTTAACGCACTTCTATGCGCAGCATGCGTCTATCATGCCATGGTTGGAAACCAAAACCAACCGTCCTGCGAAAGAATGGAAGCAATCCATTGAAGATCGCAAGAAATTGGATGGTTTGTATGAATGTGTGATGTGTGCATCCTGTTCGACGTCTTGCCCATCTTATTGGTGGAATGGTGATCGTTATCTTGGCCCGGCAGCGTTGCTGCACGCTTATCGCTGGATCATTGACAGCCGTGACGAGGCGACAGGTGAGCGTTTGGATGAATTGGAAGATCCTTTCAAGCTGTACCGTTGTCACACCATCATGAACTGTGCAAAGACCTGTCCCAAGGGTTTGAACCCAGCAAAAGCCATTGCCGAAATCAAAAAGATGATGGTGGAGCGCGCGGTGTAAATTTGTCGGATCACTGGCGTGACCCGACAAACGCGGCGGTATTCCCGCCGCGTTTTCATTTGGGGCGTTGCCCCAAACCCCAGGATATTTGGGGACAGAAAATGATTGGGTATGCGTGTTTTACAGGGTTCATTTTAGTGCTTGTTATTGTTTTAATTTGTTCAAACCGCGCCATGCGGTCGTTTGAGTGTTGTTGATATGGTATCAGGTGGTGATCAACCCGTTTTCTATGGCTAAAGAATTTGTCGTTATGGGTGCTGGACAATGCTGTCTATTGAACCCAAAGTCTTTAAAAAACTGAAGTGGAATACATGATGTCTGATCAGCCAAGTGATGCGGATGAAAGACGGGCGGTGCGCCCTGTGATTTGTTACCCGAATGACACTTTGCCACCCTTTGATCGTTCGTTTTATTTGTCTGCAAGAGACGGAGCAGAATTGGTGACACGCGTTGTTGCAGACCCGAGGGACGCGGCAAGCTTTCGTGTGGATGCAGGTCAGTTTTTTCGGATCATGAGTGTGGATGGTCCTCAGGTTGGGGATTTAAACCTGTGGAACGCGCATGATTTGTCTGAACGTTTTTATTCGGGCAAAACACGTGCATTGCACGGAACCCACGTGACCGAGGGGGAGAGGCTTTGGTCAAGTTTCCCCTTTTTGCGTCCTATGGCGACGATCACCAAAGACACTTTGGGGTGGTACGGAATGGATGCCTTTGGCGGATCAGTTCATGATGTGATTGGCACACGGTGCGATCCATATACGGGCAATCTTTTGTCAGGCAGTCAATATCATCACTGTTGTCATTCAAATTTAACACGCGCGTTGGCCGATGCGACTGATTTGTCCTTGGCAGAAGCGGAAACACATGTTCACGACGTATTAAACGTTTTTATGTGCACAGGTTTCACGCGCGACACTGGGCAATACTTTATGAAAGCAAGCCCAGTGCGTCCGGGCGATTACATTGAATTTTTTGCTGAAATAGATTTGCTGGGTGCATTATCCGCCTGCCCGGGAGGAGATTGTTCCGCTGAGCATTCCTCAAACGCTGCAGCATGCTATCCGCTGGTCGTTGAGATTTATCAACCGCGCAGCGATCGTTTGGCGGGTTGGGAACCACCACAGATAAATGGTTATGACCGTAGCCATGGCCGTTGATCAGCTTTGATGTATAAAGTGCAAAGTGTTGAAGCTTTTGCGCCAATCTGCAACATCTTTGGCGATTGATGTTGGGTTATTTGAACGTAATGCAGTTGCGATAAATTTTGCCAGTTGGGGCATGTCTTCTGAGCGCATACCCCAACGCGCCAATTCTGGTGTCCCCATGCGCAATCCGTTCAAATCACCCGATATCTCTGCTATCGGGAGGCCAATGCCGCAGGCCAAAAATCCACCTTTGCGCAATGTCTTTGAGGCCGCTTGCCCGCCGCCAAAGGGGGCTGCAATTATTGCGAACTGGTGGGATGCTGTTGGCCCCTTGGCAGTTTGAAAAACATCAATGTCCAAGTCCATCAGCGCCTTTGCAAGGCTTATAGATAGCTCTATCATCCTTTGTGCATAAGCTTTTCCATGATCGCGCCAGTCCAATAGGGACACTGCAAGCGCGGCTGACTTGGACGCGTCAAAATTGGCGGTCATGCCCGGAAATGCGATTTTGTCTAAACGCTCGGCCAAACCTTCATTATTTGTGACGATCAAACCAGATGGGGGGCCACCTAGCGATTTATAGGTGCTCATTGTCATCACATCGGCACCTAGCACAAGCGGGTTTTCCCAAACACCACCCGCAATGATACCGCATTGATGCGCGGCATCAAATAAAACTGCTGAACCCACGTCGTCCGCGATGGCGCGAATATCTTTGATTGGATGGGGTAATAAATTCAGGCTTCCACCAATTGTTATGACCTTTGGCTTTACTGTCTGTGCCAAATCGCGCAACCCGTCGATGTCAATGGTGTATCCGTCCGTGTCGACCGGTGCAGCATGCGATACCAAGCCGTACAAGCCCGCACATCCATCCAGATGATGTGTCACATGCCCGCCAACGGTCGCAGGGGGCACTATAATATGATCCCCTGGTTTACACAGCGCCATGAATGCGTAAAGGTTTGCAATCGCCCCAGACGGCACGCGTATTTCTGCGTATTTTGCATCAAAAATTTCAGTAGCCAATTCGGCAGAGATGACTTCAATTTCTTCAATCGCCTCAAGTCCCATTTCATATTTATCGCCGGGATACCCAAGGGATGGGCGTGTGCCCATGCCGCTTGCAAGTAAAGCTTCGGCCATTGGGTTCATGACGTTTGTGGCCGGGTTCAAATTAAAGCATTCGCGCTCGTGGATTGTGCGGTTTTGATCTGCCAAATGCGCGATACGTTTACAGAGTTCTTCGCTTGACTGCACAGACGTGTCTTGCGCAAGTTGTTGGATATGCTGTTCGGCATGCAGTGGCACCCAAGGACGTTTAGCAAGATGTTTCATTTTTTTCTCCTCGGGTTGTTGTTTATCTGATCGTTGTGCTCAGTTCAGCAAATTTCACATCCAAATAAAAATCAATCGTCTACATTTTCTGTCTACAAAATTCTTGGGTGAATTCTGCATCGCAGAAGAGGGCAAAGCCCTTTTGTCATTCCTCTCCAAATGCGGCGGATAAACCAATTTCGACCATATCGCCAAATGACCGTTCGCGATCTTCTGGCGGCAAGGCTTCATGCGTCAATAAATGGTCAGAGACTGTGCAAATCGCCAAGGCTTTTGCACCGTGACGTGCCGCCACGAGATAGAGCTCGGCAGCCTCCATTTCGACACCCAAAATACCATGCCGCGTCATCGTCTCGGTCAGATCTGGTCGCTCATCATAAAAGACATCTGACGAATATATTCCACCCACATGTGTGGGTGTCCCTTTACGCCTTGCCGCTTTCACGGCCTGTTCTAATAGGTTGTAATCGGCACAGGGGGCAAAATTAAGATCGCGCATAATTCCCCGCGAAGGGGTCGACATTGTGGTCGCTGTCATCGCAATCACAACGTCGCGGACGTTTACGTGATGCTGCATTGCGCCGCATGATCCTATTCTGATCAAAGTCTTTGCGCCATAAACTGTGATCAATTCATTTGCGTAAATTGATAATGAGGGCATGCCCATGCCTGACCCGTGGATCGTGACAGGTTTGCCTTTGTATGTGCCTGTAAATCCAAACATGCCGCGGACCTCGTTGACCAAGCGCGGGTTGGTCAGAAAATTCTCAGCCGCCCATTTGGCGCGCCTTGGGTCCCCCGGCATAAGTACGGTTTCGGCTATGTCGTCTAGCTTTGCATTGATATGTGGTGTCATAGGGTTTTACCTGTTGTATTTTATAAAGGGTGTCAATGTCGCGATGCGATCATAGAGAGTGCGCGCCGCTGTGTTGAAGTCTTGGGTTAGCCAATACACCGTTGGAGTGCCATTTGAATCAGCTGCCTGATACACGGCTTCGATCAACGCGCGCCCAACCCCCGTTCCGCGCGCTTTTGGCGCAGCATAAAGGTCTTGAAGATAACAAACGTCCTCAGGTCGCCAATTATGAGGGTGATAGATATAATGAACCAAACCTATCAATTCGCGATCTTGTTCGGCGACAAATGCGTTTTGGTTGCTGCGGTTTACGTCCAATAGCCGTGCAAAGGTAATGGCATATGTATCATCTGGAACAGTTGTCTCATAAAACTTTAGATAGTCGGTCCAAAGGTCGCGCCATTGGTCAAAATCGCTTTGTGCTAAAGTGCGAATGCTTAGTGTCATTTTCTGTCCTCGTTCCGCTAATAGAGAACAGTGGCAGATCAAGTGCAAGTTGAATTTTACTTGACATCAGGGCAGGGCTCCTCTCAGCAGGAATGAGAGTGTGAAAAGGTTTAGACGTGATTTCATTTGGATATTGTATTGTTTATGTTGAAGACGTCTGCAAATCACTTGATTTTTTTGAAAAATCGTTTGGTCTGCAGCGCAGATTTCTACACCCTTCGGAAAGCTATGGCGAATTAGAGACCGGACAAACGGTTCTGGCATTTGCTCGGTTTTCGATGGCCGATGATCATTTTCCGGACGGATATGTTCGCGCGAATGGGGCCAAGCCAGTTGGAATGGAAATTGCGCTTGTCACTACCGATGTGCATGGCGCACATGCAACGGCCTTAGGGTTTGGTGCTCTAGAAATTTCAGCACCGCAGCAAAAGCCATGGGGGCAATTGGTATCTTACATTCGTGCGCCGGATGGTGTGTTGATCGAACTTTGTTCCCCTATGACATAAATACCTATGGCTTAGAAATCTTTTCCAAGGCTTTGAAAATTGATCCAAACCCAGTCATTTGATGTGTCATTTTGAACAATACATTTTTGTCTGCAGAATAAAATTGCAAGTGAGCTTGTGCACCATTTTCAAACGCGGTCATAAGCTCTTTATCGGGTGCAAGCAAAAATATACAGCCGTATCCTTCGCAGGTTTTGGCCGCAAGTGCCAATGTGCGCCCTGCGTCGACCTGGAGCGTTGCCCCGTCGGCAGATCTATTCCTAACGGCGTCATGATCATCATCGCGACGCCTGTTTCGCCAAGAGTTAACTCAAATCTTGTGGTGAGACCTGTGTCAGGAGCGGTCACTTCGTTCGTCAGTCGGCATTCGTTTGTGCTGTCGCAGCCTAGGGCCCAGCCATTGCCGAGCGCTTGGGCATGCCCTGCAAATGCGACAAGGGCCCCAAGTACTGACAACACCGAAAAAATGTGACGCCTTCCCATTGCCATAACAAACACGCACCAAATCCAATTGTTTTGTCTTGGGTTCCGCGGGCAAGGCTGATCCGGCCGCGAAGATTTTCATCCAGCCTTGAATTCAAAGCCACTGCAAATGCGGCCTTGCCATCATATGCCCCTAATCCAACGCCAAAAGAATGATTTTTGAGTGGATCAATATAATGGGTGATATTGGACATTGCGTAGGACATGGCCATGCCTGATTGGAGCTTTTCGGTTGCACTTTCTAGATTGGCAAAGCGGTTTTGAACCTCTGGTGCAAGCTTTGCGTTGGTAATGGATCGATCAGCAATATGGCTAGTGTCAATCGAGCTTGGACCAACTGACGCCGCGCCCAGTGTCGAAAACAGCTCTGTTGTCGTCACCGATTGAATATTTCCTGAGGCATCGACCGTAACAATCCGATCCGTACTTGCATCACCCTGTGCCAGAGCTCCTGCCATTGTGATTGTGTCGGCGGATGTGCCGATGGCAATTTGATTTTGCTGCGTGGTCGTTACGCCGATACCGATTGCGATCGCGTTCTGAAAATTTGAAACCGAGTCAATTCCCAAAACCATCGATTAATCCGCATAGGCGCGGCTAGCGCGTCCAAGCGCAACAGATTTAAGTCCGCTTGCGGTATTAAAAAGCCAAGCGCGGTACTTTGCTCGCCGCTCGCAAGGTTTGCAAAGCCCATTGCGGTAGAATACTGCGCCTGCGATCTATTTGATACGCCCACAGAGGTAGAGGTCGCACCGGAAGCGTTATTCATACGTCCCATCGCCACGGCGTCAACGTTGCTTGCGTAGTTCGCGCTTCCGATTGTGATAGTCCTCGCCGCTGTCGGTCTATTGCCAACACCAACCGCAACAGCTGAGTCGTTTACAATAATGTTATTAACGCCCAATGCTACTGCGCCTTGGCCCGTAACCGAGTTATCGATGCCACCTGCAACTGAGTTGGCTGCCGAGACGCTATTGCCGTCTGTTGGTGCCCAAGAGCCGTCCGCCTGTGCACTGCTGCAGGCCAAAAATAGGCTTATGCCAGTTGCAGCAATATAGTTGTGATTGACCGGAATACATGCCCTTGAAGCTGAGCGTAAACGAGTATTCATTTTACCGTGCCGTCCATAATTATCGATTTGATAATTTGGGGAACGGCGTGGAAGTCATTGCTTTTACAGGGCTAACTGTGGAACTTAGGATATAGGAATGCAAAAGGCGGCCCAAAGGACCGCCTTTTCCCTACCGAAAGTATATCCGATTAGTTCTTGGATTTATCAACCATTTTACCTTTGGAGATCCAAGGCATCATTTCGCGCAATTTAGCGCCTGTTTCTTCAATCAGGTGTTCATCGTTCGCGCGACGTGACGCTTTCAATGTTGGCTGGCCAACAGCGTTTTCTAACATAAAGTCACGAACGAATTTACCTTGTTGGATGTCTGTCAAAACCGCTTTCATGCGGGCTTTGGTTTCGTCGTACGGCAGGATACGTGGGCCAGTGACGTATTGACCGTATTCAGCAGTGTTCGAGATCGAATAATCCATGGTCGCGATGCCGCCTTCATAGATCAGGTCAACGATCAATTTCACTTCGTGCAGACATTCGAAATAGGCCATTTCAGGGGCGTAGCCTGCTTCGACCAATGTTTCAAAACCGCAACGGATCAATTCAACCAAGCCGCCGCATAGAACCGCTTGTTCGCCGAACAGGTCGGTTTCACATTCTTCGCGGAAGTTTGTTTCAATAATGCCCGAACGACCGCCGCCGATTGCAGAACAATAGGACAGACCGATTTCCAACGCTTTACCTGTCGCGTCTTGGTGAACGGCCACCAAACATGGAACGCCGCCGCCTTTGACGTATTCGCCGCGCACGGTGTGGCCTGGGCCTTTGGGTGCCATCATGATGACGTCAACGCCTGACTTTGGTTCGATCAAGCCAAAGTGTACGTTCAAACCATGCGCGAATGCGATGGCTGCACCGTCACGAATGTTGTCGTGGACGTATTTTTTGTATGTTTCTGCCTGCAATTCGTCGGGCATGGTGAACATGATGACGTCGCACCATGCGGCCGCTTCGGCGATACCCATAACTTTTAGGCCTTCTGCCTCTGCTTTCTTCGCAGAAGGGGATCCTTCGCGCAGGGCAACGACAACGTTTTTCGCGCCAGAATCACGCAGGTTCAATGCGTGTGCGTGACCTTGGGAACCATAGCCCAAGATTGCCACTTTTGCTTCTTTGATTAGGTTTACGTCGCAATCGCGATCATAATATACGCGCATGATATTTTCCTTATCTCATGTGGTGATGGGCGCAGAATATGGATATTCTCGGAATAAAGGTATCTTTGTTGCTGTTTATTCCTAAAAATACGTGATATTAACTCGTAATTTTGCGAATTTAGGTAAAAATTATGCTCGATGATCTGGATCGGCGTATTCTGCGCCATTATCAGGTGAACCCGTCGATGACGATGGCGGAATTGGCGGATCGTGCCACAACGACACCTGCCGTCGCGTCGCGTCGTTTGGCACGGTTGCGTGACGACGGGGTCATTAGAGGGCGCGAGATTGTCATTGATTGGCATGCCTTGGGGTACGAGGTCGAGGTATCGCTGCGCATTACCTTGGATAAAACCCAACCACGGGCGTTTGACGACTTTATCGAAGCGGCGCGCGTGGTGCGCGAGGTGATTGAGATCCAGACCTTTCTGGGCCGTGTCGATGTGCGGTTGTCTGTCATTGCCCGCGATATGCCGCATTATCAGACCATCTATCGCAATCAAATCCTGACGCTGCCCCACATTGCCGAGATCGAAGCATTGATGCATGTCGCCCGTATCAAAACCGCCGAAGGTTTGCCGATATGATTGAATTGGATGACATCGATCGCGCGATTTTGCGCGACCTTTCCCGTGATGCTGGAAAAAGTGCCGGTGCATTGGCCAAGGAATTGGGCCTATCGCAACCCGCAACATGGCGCCGTATCAAACGATTGTCAGATCTTGGCGTGATAAAATCCGAACGTCTGGTGTTGGATCAAGAAAAGCTTGGTCTTGGTGTGACGGTTTTCTTGGGCGTTAAATTGGCTACGAAAGGTCGCATTAGCTTGGAGGATTTCGAACGCGCCGTGACCGCCATTCCCGAAGTGCAAACGGTCGAACACGTGTTGGGCATGTATGATTATCGCCTGCGCGTCGTGGCCCGCGATATTTCCGATTTTGAACGGGTCCTGCGGCGGCGGATCATGACCTTGCCAGGGGCAGGGGACCTAGAGGCGAATGTTCTTTTGTCCGAAGAAAAGCGCCCAGGCCCATTATGAAAAACGCCCGCGGGGTGCGGGCGTTTTCGATTAAATTATCGTTATGCTTTTGGCGCAGTTTTTGGGGCAACCAGCCATTCGCGCCCTTTGAGCATTGCGTTCCAATACATCCACGGCAACAGACCCGCTTTAAGGATCCATGCCAATTTGCGGGGTTTTGTGCTGTCCCAGGGGAAGGATGGAATAATTTTTCCGCCATAACCGAATTCGGCCAAGATCACTTTGCCGTTTTCAACTGTCAATGGGCATGATCCATATCCGTCGTAATGATACACAGGATCTTGGCCATTCATCACGCGCAACAGGTTTGCCGCAACGATGGGTGCTTGTTTACGGGCTGCGGCAGCGGTTTTTGCGTTCGCTGTGGAACAGGCATCACCCATACCAAATATGTTTTTATATTTCGTGTGTTGTAGCGTATATTGATCAACATCGATCCAACCCGCATCGTTTGCAATCGGGCTCCCAACGACAAAATCATGGCCCGTTTGTGGCGGAACAACATGCAACATGTCGAATTTCTTATCGACCGTCGTACGATTGCCGTCTGCGTCGGTGCCCTCGAAAGTTGCGATTTTCGTGTCGCCGTCGACCTTGATTAATTTGCTGTTCATGGTTAATTTTGCACCGTATCGGTTCACGTATTCCATCAAAGGTGGAACGTAATCTGCCACCCCAAACAGGCTAGGGCCGGCATTGCAGAATTCAACATCAACGTTTTTCAATGCTCCTTGCTTTTCCCATTCAGAGCACGACAGATACATCGCCTTTTGTGGCGCACCTGCGCATTTGATCGGCATAGGGGGCTGGGTAAAGATGGCTTTGCCGGCTTTGGTTTTTTGAACCAATTTCCACGTGTAAGGCGCCAAATCGAAACGGTAATTTGATGTGACACCGTTTTTGCCCAACGTGGCCTCAAGCCCGTCAATGCCGGCCCAGTTCAGTTTCAGACCTGGTGAGGCAATCATGTAATCATATCTAATCACATCGCCGTTTTCCAATGTAACTTTGTTGTTGTCTGGTTGAAATGTTTTTACAGCGCCTTTGATGTGTTTGACGCGCGATGGCATGACCGAATGGGTTGGGCGAACTGTTTGTTGGGCATGAAATATGCCGCCGCCAACCATTGTCCAGCCAGGTTGGTAGAAATGGTCATCATTTGGTTCAATAATGGCAATGTCCAATGATTTGTTGCGTTTTAGTAAGCTGGACGCCGCTGCAATGCCACCCGCGCCGCCACCAATGATTAAGATTGAATGATGCATAATAGTCTCCACTTTGTGGCCGACGGTATACATTTATCTGGAAAAATCAATTAAAAAATTCACAAATTTGAATGTATTGCACTTGGCCGAAAACGGTATACCAAAGTAGACTTTGCGTTTCTAGACATTCTCGGATACGACTTTTTCAACCAAAGTATAGGAGTCCCTTATGTCTGCCCTACTAAACTCTGTCGACCCAGATGGCTTGTTAGAATTTTCCGTAGTGTTCACGGATCGTTCCTTGAACCACATGTCCAAACAGTTTCAAACCGTCATGCGCGACATATCAGAGATGTTGAAAGAGGTCTATAACGCGGATGCAACCGCATTGGTCCCGGGTGGCGGCACTTATGGGATGGAAGCAGTTGCACGTCAGTTTGGCCAAGACTCCAAAATTCTCGTGGTGCGAAACGGCTGGTTTTCCTATCGCTGGAGCCAGATTTTTGACGCCGCAAAAAATGCGCAAACCGTTGACGTGCTCAAGGCACGCCGCACCGGAAATGGAACCGCAGAGCCTTTCCAACCTGCTCCCATTCAAGAAGTCGAGGCAAGAATTCACGATACCCGACCCGATATCGTGTTCGCTCCGCACGTGGAAACATCTGCGGGTGTGATCTTGCCAGAAGAGTATGTCAAACGCATGGCCGCGGCGGCACATGACGTGGGTGCGCTCATGGTTCTAGATTGTATCGCATCTGGCTGCGCTTGGGTCGATATGAAGGCAACGGGCGTTGATGTTCTGATTTCGGCACCGCAAAAAGGTTGGTCAGCGTCGCCCTCAGCTGGCCTTGTAATGTTGTCCGACCGTGCGGTGGCACGCATGGAAAATACGACATCAGACAGTTTTGCAATTGATTTGAAAAAGTGGCACTCGATTATGCAGACCTATGAAAATGGTGGCCATGCCTATCACGCAACGATGCCCACCGATGCGCTCAAAGCATTTCGCGATACCATGCTTGAAACGCGCGAATATGGCTTTGATAGGTTATGTGCAGCGCAATGGGATCTTGGCAATCGCGTGCGGGCCTATTTGGCGCAAAAAGGCGTTGCCTCGGTGGCTGCTGACGGTTTCGGAGCGCCAGGCGTTGTGGTGAGCTATACGTCGGATCCTGCGATACAAAACGGGTCAAAGTTCGTTCCCCTCGGCATGCAAATTGCCGCAGGCGTCCCGTTAGCGTGCGATGAACCTGCGGACTTCATGACCTTTAGGCTCGGGTTGTTTGGGTTGGACAAGCTCTATGATGTCGATGCCACGATGGCACGTTTGACCACTGTGCTGGATCAAGTCGTCTAAGAAAACACAAATATTTTGGACAGAAAATACCAATAAACCTTCATTTTCTGTCCAAAAATATCCTGGGGTTTGGGGCAAAGCCCCAAGGTTATCGCTATACTGCGCCTAGCCCCATTTGCATAAGCGTTTTACGTACTTGTGGTAATGCATAAAGCGCGGTCAATCCTGCTGCGCGAACATCGCGCAGGGATTGTAGATCAACCATAGATGTTTTGTTCAACAGCCTGATCCCTTGGACACGTATCTGAAGGTCACGATAACGCGCTGTGTGATAACGATTCAGCATGTCTGTGCTTCCCAAACTGTCTGGCGCAGCCACCGCGAGGTCGCGCAAGGTTTTGATGTCAGTCAAGCTCATATTCAATCCCTGCGCACCGATTGGTGGGACGACATGCGCAGCTTCCGCGATCAATGCAACACGTTGGCCGCTTAGCCGTTTTGCAAGCTGTGCAATGATTGGCCACACAGATCGCCGCGTCACCAGCTGCAGTGGCCCAAGAATAGAACAAGATCTTTCCGTCATGGCACGTTCAAAGTCTTTTTCTGACAATGACATGAGACCCGTAGCATTTGTCCCACTTTCCATCCAGACCACAGCAGATGATGGTTGGCCCTGATGATCAGGCAAAGGTACAAGGGTAAATGGCCCGCCTGAGCGATGTATTTCGGTTGATATGTTTTCGTGCGGTATGGGATGGGTTACTGCAAAGGCCAATGCTTTTTGCCCAAACCGTGTCGTCGTTACGTCAATACCGGCTTGTTCGCGCATTTTGGAATGCCGGCCGTCGGCGGCAATCACCAATTTCGCGCGGTGTTGTACACCGTCGCTTAAACTAACCCGGGCCTCGGTGTCGCGCGTGAAAAGTGTTTCGCACGACAGGCCGGTTTTGAATGTGATGTTTGGCTGCGCGTTTATCGCCTCTAACAATATGCGCCGTGATAACCAGTTGGGAATGTTCCATCCAAATGGCAGATCCGAAAGTTCGGTTGACTTGAAATCCTTTGCTACCCGCGCAACTGGGGGCAAATCAGGGCCGCCGGCATCGATGATGCGCATAACGTCCAAGCGCGTGGCGTGTCCTGCAAGCTTATCCCACAATCCCAGCTCGTTCAAAAACGCTTGGGCCGGTTGTAAAAATGCTGTGGTCCGCAAATCTGCACCTGCGTCAGCTCTATCGGTGATTGGCGGGCTTGGATCGATGCAGACAGTGTTAAATCCTGCTTGCGCAAAGGCTAGTGCGCTGATCATGCCAGCCAAACCGCCGCCCGCTATAATGATGTCATTATGTTCAATAGTCATCACACCACCCAACTGATTTCACATAGCTTAAGATGCTGGTACGCGAATTGCCAGTGTGCAAAGATGTCGCGCCCTCAGATCAAGCGCCGTAAAAAGCTTGGCAAACATGGGGCGCAATGGTGAATATGATCCGCTTTGGCGTCGTGATGTACCAAAACAGTTTTCATACCCATTTCGTGTGGCACTATTAAGTTGTGGTGACTGTCCTCAAACATGGCGGTTGTCTCGGACGTTATGCAAGCGCGTTCTATGATCATTTCATAGGCACGACGCTGTGGTTTGGGGATTAGATCACAATGTTCCGTTCCATAAGTCGCGTCAAATATATCTGCCAAGTCCAGCGTTTGTAATACGTTTTTTGCATACTGAATGGGGCCATTGGTGAAAACTATTTTGCGTCCAGGCAGTGCTTTTATCGCGTCTTTTAGGTCGATATTCGGGGTCAGAACTGCAAAGTCGATGTCATGTACCGTCTGCAAAAATGCATCAGCATCAACGCGATGATGTTTGATCAGCCCTGCGACAGAAGAACCATAATCGTTCCAATATTGCAGGCGCAATTGATCAGCTTGGGCAACTGGTAGGTCGGTGACGGCGCTGAAATAATCAGACATGCGCACTTCGATTTGCGAAAATAGACGGTTGTCCGCAGGATACAGCGTATGATCCATATCAAACACCCAAGTATCCACATGAGCAAAATCTTTTTTGGGCATTCTAGGATCCTGACATATTCAAACTTTAGAAACTTTTGCTTGATTTTATACGGTCTGCGCTTTTAGGGTATTCACACCAAGTTGGAGCGGAAGATGGCACAGGTCAAGTCAA
>Ga0255753_1002859_pt1 | contig 18530 bp, 9 predicted proteins | sample 041ome_10_FD_179953 | JGI IMG/M metagenome (GOLD analysis project Ga0255753, IMG submission 179953) | Coastal salt marsh microbial communities from the Groves Creek Marsh, Skidaway Island, Georgia - 041412US metaG (version 2) | ecosystem: Environmental > Aquatic > Marine > Intertidal zone > Salt...
AACATGCCGACCGTCCAGCGAACGTTTTTATCCTCCTCGGATCCCGACGGGGGCGTGCGTTTGGAGTGCGACGTGTATCGTCCCCCAAAACAACAAAGAGAAAGAAGAGAAGAAACGAAAACGAAGCACGTTTTCGTGTGTCTTCACGCGCACGGGAAACTCGGCGCCTCGCGACAGATGCTGAAGCCGCACTCTATCATGCTCGCCAAGAGAGGCTTCGTCGTGTACAACGTGAGTTTTCGAGGGTGCGATGGGAATAAAAGCACGAGCAACGCGAGTTTAGTCGGAGACGTGGACGCGAAAGACGTGTTGGAAATCGTGCGAGAGATTCGCGAAGAGCGCGAGAAAGCGGAGGACGGGATCGTCGTGAAGATTAACGTGCTCGGGTATAGTTTCGGTTCCGCGGTAGCCGCCAGCGCGGTTGGTTTGCTGCACGAGAAGTTTATGAACGCAGAAAACGAAGAGGAAGAGGAAAAACTTTGGTCTCGATACGGCATCGACGCGGTGATTTTAGTCGGTTTCCCGCTCGGTTCGTTGAACCCGTTCGCGACCACCGTGATGGGATTTTTATCGCGTTTTTTGCTCGGAAAACACGCGGGAAGATTGAGAAAGTGTTTCTCGAGAAGTGCGAGGAATCGCGGCGTCGTGGCGAGGAAAACGAGACTTTTCTTCGTCCACGGTCAAAGAGACGAGTTTACGAGATCGAAAGAAGTGAGAAAATTTTGCCAGAAATTGGCAAAGGGACAACCGGAAGAAGAAGACGAAGAAGACGAAGAAGACGAAGAAGACGAAAGCAAGAACGAAAAACAAAGCAGCGTTGCCAATCACCTCGCCGAATTCTTCTTCGGCGTTGACGACGACGAGAACGACTCGGAAGACGACGACGATGACGTAGAGCGGCCGGTGGAGTCTTCCTTCGAAACCTTTGGAAACGATAGAGAGAACGCCGAGCCCCTCGCGCTCCTCGAAATCAAAGGAAACAAAAGCGACCACTTCGGTTTCGTAAAAATAAAGCGTCAAAGAGACCTCTTAGTAAAATGCGCGAGCAAATTCGTTCTGTGACAACAACGCTCGATAAAACGTGACGAATTTATTAGAACCCCGGCGGCGCGGAGACCCCCGTCGAGTTTAGAAGACTATTTTTTTTTGCCGATTCATCTTTCAACACGAAACGTCACAAAAATTTTTTTTTCCCCGCGTGCGTGTGTGTGTGCGCGCGCGTGTTTACGTAAACGCAATCGCGCTTCTCTCTCTCTGATTGCTAGATATATATATATATATATTCTGACGCGCTTTTGAGAGCACACTCGTCATCAGTCGTGGTGCGAAAAACGATGTCGCGCATTCCCGTTTTTCTCTTCGCGACGTCGTCGACATCATCATCGACGAGAAGAGGAAGAAATCGAAAGCGATCGAAATCGCAAATTCGCGCGGTTTTTTGCACCGTCGTCGTCCTCTTTTTATCCGCGCTGGTACTTTCGACGACTGATGAGCGCAACAAAGCGTTCGCGCTGGAAGAAGAAGAAGTTTCGCGCGGAAACGGCGAAGACGACGATTATTTGGATTTACTCGCGGAATTGGACGCGTCTTTTGCTTCCAACGGGGAGGAGTATCCGACGTCGGAGATTCAGTTGCAAATTGGTCACGAGATTACCGTTCGAGGCGCGTCTTCGGGGAACGAAAAGCTCGTGCAACGGGACATAGATTTTATCGTGGGGGACGACTACGCGTCCGCCGCGTTTCGATTTTGCGTGAAGCACGAGTTGTTTCATCATCAGCACGTGCGGTCGGTCGCTTTGAAGATTAAAGAGGAGATTGAGAAGATGCCGGAGGAGGAGCGGCCGACGATTGGGTCGAGTTCGGGCAGACGGAGGCGGCGAGAAGGGGTGCCGGAGAGGAGGAAGAAAACGGCGCAAGAGAGGTACGACGCGGTGCGAGAGTATTTGAACGAGACGAAGATTGTAAAAGCCGGGGAGGAGCTGTCGCGATTGGTGGAAGAGTTTCAAGACCACCAGCTGAATTCGGACGAGCACATCGAGCAAGACAAAGAGGATTTGGCCGTCGGCGGGCCTTTGAACAGATTAGTGGAGGTGATGAAGAGAGCCAAACGATTCATCAAAGATGAGGAGAAACAACGAGACGAAAACGAAAAGTTAGCGAAATTAGGAGAGCAATTGAGAAAGAAAATGGAAAAGAAGCGAGAGACAATCGTGCAATCGGAGGAAGGATTCAAAGAGTTGTTGAGAGAAACCTACGAGTTGCCAAAAAAGGAACGGTTGGAACGAATCGGGAGATTACCTCCGGTGGCTAAAATGGACGTCAAAATCGACGGGAAGAAGAAAGAAATGCTCGTGTTCCAAGACCAAGACGCGCAAACGGCGGTTTTTGAGTGGTGCGTGTATAACGGCATCAGAGAACCGGAAAAAATGGTGGACGTGCTCAGGAATTTGTTGAAATATACAGTCGAGGAACAATGGAGATCGATAAACGAGAGGAACGCGCAAAGGTACGTGGACCCGTATTACGGGAAAAAAGCCGCCAGCGTAGAGGAAGCCGTGAAGATGTGGGAAGACGGCACCGATAAGGTTGGCATCATTTCCGGGTCTAAACTTCTCGAGCTCGGGGCGCAGCTCAAGGAAAAAATCGCCGAGACCGGAGAAGTCCTCTTGGAAAAAGAATACGAGAAGACGATGAAATTGTTAGACCGAAGCGTGCAATATTTCATCGCCAGCGTTGATTTTGAAACCGCGATGAAGAAGGACCAGTGCAAGAAAGCGATGCTTTTTTCGCAAACTATGATAAAAATCGATCGGAAACGCCCGGTGACGGCGCTACAAAAACTCTTCGCCGCCAAGTGCAAATTAAAGCTGAAAAAGTTTGACGAATCTGCGACGGATGCGTTTTCCATTTTATCTCGAATTAAAACCACCGGCGATTGGAAAGCGACGGATATTAAATACTTAACGGTGTATATTGGTGGCATGTCCGCGATAAAACTCGGTGATTTCGAACGCGCGTTGAAATTCTACGCGATTTGCGTTCGCAACGATCCAGATTTCGGTTTATGCAAAGACATTTACAAGAACTTGAACTCCATTAAGAAATCGATGAAAACTGTCGACGATAAGTTGAATGATAAACATCCGCGTCCGGCTTTGGAAGCGTTGGATGCGGTTGAAGTTGCGGCGAAAAGTTTAGGTTTCCACGGCGTGAAATCGTTCGAGAACGACATGAACGTGCGCAAATGTCGCGCCGCGGTGTTCAAGAGACAATTGAACGATGCGTATGATTATTGTCAAAGTGCCTCGGATTATTTTGGAGTGAAAGCAAAAGTTATCGAGGGAGATCCATTGGCGGAAGGCGAGGACGGTATGGAGGCTTTATTGACGGAGAAAGTGACCGCAGAAGATATGCTCAAGTACGCGGAGGCATTGCGCGCGACGGCGGAATTGTACATCGCGGACGAGAATCCGAAGGAAGCAAAATCTTTAGCCGAACAAGCTCTGGAGATTTGTCGCGCGAACGCGGGACAGTCCAGCTCGTCTCGATCCCTCAAGGAGAACTTGGAATCGCTCGTTCGAGAAACGCACAACCTCGTTCGCCAGTACCAACATAATCGAGATTACGCGAAAATCTTAGGCGTGCCGCCAAATCTAAACGAGTTGCCGAAAGAAAGACAATGCGATTTTATTAAAAAGAGTTTCAAGAAATTGGCGTTGAAATGGCACCCGGACAAGCACGAGACAAACGCGAGAAAAACGAGAGCGGCGAGGAAGCTGAACGACGCCGCGGAGGCGAGGGACGAGTTGAACGATCGTGCCAACTGCGGCGGCGCCGGAAGCGTGAACCGAGAGCGCGCGAGAGCGGAGAAAGCGAAAGAGGAGGAAAGGAATAGACAAAATTGGGCCAGAGGAGGAGGAGGAGGAGGAGGATACCACCACTGGGGCGGACATCAGCACCACTATCAGCGCCAGTGGCACCATGCCGGCGGTGGCGGCCACTGGGAATTCTAATAAAAGCTATTTATTCGTGTTTTGAATATCGATTGAGTTTTACAGGTAGTATATTTTTCATCAAACAACACGTTTTTACCGTTTCGCCGCAAGCTGCCGCACACTATATTTTAGCGCTGCTACCACTCTCTAATTTGTTTTATAAATCAATAATCATACAATAAGTTCTTCCTCGTCGACGTCTTTTCTATCTCGAGCGACGAATTATCGCTTCTTTTGTAAAATGACCGCCCCCCATTCGCTGACGTTATAAATACCTTCGCTTCCAATTCTTTGAGACCCTTTGAAATCGAAATCATCCGGACTGGTTAAATTTGTATCGACGATGCGATGCCAATGCATGCCGTCTTCAATTTTCGGCAACGAAGCTTGGACCATGTACTCGTGCGCGTTGAACGCTATGTATAAGTCTTCGTTATTACCGGAAACGTCGTCGACTAAGGTAAACGCGATGAATTTACTTTCCGCGTTGTCCCAATTATCTTCGTGCCAGATGCATTTTCGTTCGTCCAACCATTCTTTCCTTCCTAGCAGCGGGTTCGCTTTTCGGAATTTAATCATGCTCGAACAAAATCGGAATCGAGTGTCTCTATATTTCTCCATTTCCATCCACTGAAAGTTGTTTCGTCGATCGTCGTGGCCGTAAGTGTTGTTGTTCCCGAACCGAGTGTGTCCGTACTCGTCGCCCATCAACAGCATCGGCGTGCCTTGACTGACGAACAACGCCATCAAAAAGTTTTTCATTTGTCGAGCGCGTAAATTGTTGATGTTTACATCGCCAGTTTCGCCTTCTTGTCCGCAGTTCCAACTCTCGTTGTCGTTGGCGCCATCGTTGCCATTTTCGCCGTTATCGTGGTTGTGTTTCGATTGATAAGAGACGGCGTCGTTTAGCGTAAACCCGTCGTGGGCGGTGATGAAGTTGATCGAGTGAAACGGTTTCCGGTTGTTTCTTCGGTACAATCTCGAAGAGCCTAACAAAGAGTCCGCGAAGTCTTTCTTTTGATCGTCCGTGCCTTTGATAAATCTCCTGCACGTGTCTCGATACTTTCCGTTCCATTCGGCCCACTGATCCCAGTTGGGAAAATCACCGACTTGGTACAATCCGGCGGCGTCCCACGGTTCGGCGATGAGTTTCACCTTCGACAGAACAGGATCTTTCGCAATCTCTCGAATGAGCGGAGGTGATGCCATGGGCATCCCTCTTTCGTCTCGCGTTAAACACGAGGCTAAATCAAATCGAAACCCATCGACTTTGTACTCTTCAACCCAGTGTCGTAAACTCGCCAAGATGAAATCTTTCGTCATTGGATTGTTCCCGTTGACCGTGTTGCCGCACCCGGTGTAATTCATGTAGTTGTTGTTTTCGTCCATCATGTAATAGTTCGCGTTATCGATGCCTCGAAACGAGCAAAAGTTTGGTCGATCGTCCGTGCTTTCTCCGGTGTGATTATACACCACGTCTAAAATCACCTCGATGCCAGCTTGGTGCAAGGTCTTGACCATGTGTTTGAATTCGCGCGCAGCGGCGATGCCGTTCCCACCATTCGAGGCGTACCTCGACATTGGCGCGAAAAAAGACATGGTAGAGTATCCCCACGTGTTGACCATGTGCGCACGCGCTCGGTATCGTTCGTCTGGGTCGTCTGGAAACCGTTTAAATTCCATCTCGTCGAATTCAAAAACCGGCAACAACTCGATCGCGTTTACACCTAAATCTTTAAAGTATTTCACTTTTTCTGCGATGGCTAAGAAAGACCCTCGAATATTTTCGTTCAAAGACTCGTCTTCTTTCGTGAACGCGCGAACGGTCATCTCGTACACCACGGAATCTTCGTCGTTGATTCTTGGATGGTCCACGTTTTCCCAATCGAACGGCGCCGATTCAAAATCGTACGTCCCGAGCATGTTCGGCGGATTCGGCCGGTCGCGCTCACTTCTCACCGCGTGCTCCTCCCCGAAATATTTCCTCCCAGCCGACACCATTGGCGCGTACGGATCTAACAAAACCACCGAATCGTCGAATCGTTGCTTGTTCTCTCTCGCATTGTGCCCGAACACTCTGTACCCGTACCTCGCGCCTCGAAGCGGCACGCCTTTCGTAATCATAACGGAGAAAACTCCGTGGTCGCCTCGTTCCATATCGATCTGTATGGTCGGTTCCGTCAGCGAATCGTTTTTACTCTCGTCCTTATCGAAATAAAGCACCAGTTGCACCTTCTCCGCGTTCGGCGCGAGCAAGGAAAAGTTCAGCGCTCCTCCTCCATCATTTTTCGTAACTAATTGAACACCAAATGGTAACGTCCGATCGCCTCCATCGATTTCTATCGCGCCCAACGGGCCTGATAAACCAATTTGACTCTGCTCGTTCGCGAGACTCTTACTCTCGCCGCCGCTCGACGCGGCCGCGCAGAACACCGCGCTCGTCGAAGATGATTTCCGGACGAACCACGTTCGTTTCCCCGGGGTCGATTTCCACATTTTTGTTGGTGTTGAGGAGGAATCGTGCGCCGTTGAAAAATCAACAGCAGTCGTCGCACGAACGCGAGGAAGAACGCTTTTTTCACTGCTTCTTCTTCTTCTCTGCACCGCGCAGCACACCACCGACGCTCCTCGCGAAGCGTGCGATAACATAACACGCGCGCACCTCTCTCTCTCTCTCTCTCTCTCTCTGCTCTTCTTCTTTTGAAGATTTTAATCACTTTCGCAGGATTTGAAAATGCAAGCGAAATTGTTTAGGGTTTATTATTACAACAAAACCCTAAACTACTACTTTTGTTAAAAGAAAACTCTAGAGTGGAACTCGCGTGATAAAAGAAAAAAAATGGAAGACGAGACGAAGAAAGAGGCGTCGTCGTCGTCGTCGTCGTCCTCCTCGGACGCCGCGAAGGTGCAGAAAGCCAGAGTGCGTAGTCGTTTTCTTTCTCTCTCTTTTCGTTCTCTCTTTTCGTTCTCTCACGCATGCGGTTCTCTTTTCTTTCCCTCATTTTTTCTTCGCGAAATCTCTCTCCCCTAAAAACCGCGTTGACTTTGTTTTAACACACGCGCGCGTGTGGAAATTCCTTTTTTTAAACCCCTCTCGCATTATTACGTTCACTTCGAGTGAGATTGATGACGACGACTGACCGACACGCGCGCGCTGTTTTCTCTCTCTCTCTCTGTGTGTGTGTGTGTGTTTCTCTTTTATAAAACAGTTCATCGAAGACGTGGAAAAATACATGAGCGAAGAGAATCGACAGTTTGAACCGGTGATGCGAGAACTCCAAGGCCGATACGAACAGATGAAAAATTTAGAGCGAGCGTTGCAAAGCGAAAAGATCCGCCTGACGCAGAAGATTCCAGAGATTGAGAGGAGCTTAGACGCTTTGAAACTGTTAGATAAGAATCGCGAGGAGAACAAAAAGACTTCGTTAAAGTATCAGTTGGGCGAGGCTTCGATTTACGCCAAAGCGGACGTCGAAGATCCGAGCAGCGTATTTTTGTGGCTCGGCGCGAACGTCATGCTCGAATACCCGCTCTCGGAGGCAACGCAGCTGTTAGAGAACAATTTAGAAAACTGTAAGACATCTCTGGTGAGGACCGATGGCGATTTAGCGTTCGTGAAGGACAACGCGACGATACAGGAAGTAAACTTAGCGAGGGTGTACAATTGGGACGTGAAGAAGAGGACGGACGAGGCTTTGAAGAAGGTCAAGGAAGGTCAAGAAGCATCGGTCGAAGCGGCTTGAGATGGTGACGATGATTATGATGACGATGTCATCCGCGCGTAATCCTTAAAGCCAGCGTTGTTATAGTAGACATATTTTTTTAGATTATCGACATCCACTTTTTTCCTCATAACTCTAGCGCATTCCCCTAAGTTTTCCTCGCAAAACACATCAAATAAATGGTAGTCATGGCAACGACGCCATCAGCGCATCTGAGCACCAGCAACAGCTCATTTCGTGCGAGAGGACGTTCAGCATCGTCGACGCCGGGGACGGTCTTCCTCTCCGCCGCTTCGAGAAGAAGAAGAAGCTCAAATGCAAAAATCGACGTCGTCGTCGCTTCGTCATCGCGCGAAGAAGAAAGCTCTTCTTCTTCTTCTTCCTCTTCTTCTTCTCGCCGAGAAACGATCGTAAATCTCGCGTTCCTTGGCATTTCCTTGCCGTTGTGGAAGGATATTTTCCACGATTTGGGATTCTACAGCGGGCCGGACGATCTGTTCGCAAAGGTGCCAGAAGCTTCGGATTTTAATGAAAGATACGCGGGGGAAAACGCAGCCGCGTTAGATACGGCGGTATTCGCGGGCGGGTGCTTTTGGTGTATGGAAGAAACATTCGAAGAACCGGAAAAATTAGGCAAAGTTCTCGCGACGACGAGCGGGTACGCGGGCGGGACCGTCGCGAACCCGAAATATTTACAGGTGTGCAAAGGCGACACCGGTCACAAGGAAGTGGTTCGCGTGTTGTACGATAAAAACAAGATTAGTTACAAAGAGCTTTTGTTCTTGTATTTTCGACAGATTGATCCGACGAGAGAGGATGGAATGTTTTTAGATGGAGGCGAGCAATACGCGTCTGCGATATTCGTGAATAGCGACGAGCAGAAGAAAGAAGCGCTGGAGGCGATTGAACGGCTGGAAAAATTGAACGTGTTTCGAAGCGAGGAGAACGCAAAGGAAAGCAAAACGATCAAGACGAAAGTCGTCGACTTGCGCGACTTACCGAAAGAAGGTCAGTTCTTTCCTGCAGAAATTTACCACCAAGATTACTTCGAGAAGAATAAAGGACGGTATTCGGTCTATCGGTTCATGTCTGGACGGGACCCTTATTCGCAAAATCGTTGGCAAAATTCGTTCGATAAAGCGAACGGCGGGAAAGAAAAGGCGTTCGAGGCGATATTTAATTAGTAGTAGAAGGTGATTTCGTTGATTCGTTCGAAAAAACGATCGAATGATCGATTGTTCTTTCGTTCGTTCGTTCGTTCGTTCTGAAGCGGCAGCAGTTTTAGCGCAGTCAGTGGCAAATTTTCTTCGCTCTCACAAGAGCGAATGACATACCTTCACAATCAATAATCTGTCGATTCAAAAAGTCAACTTTGTCAGACGGTTTATAACCTGTTCTCGCAGCAGTAGGAGAAGAGAGGAGAGAACATATATTCAATGTATAAAAAAGTGAGAGAAGAGAGAAAGAAAGCAGCGCGGCATGTGGGTGTATATTATAGTAGGAGTAGCAATATTTATGAACGAGACGAATTGGATTTCTTCCGAAGAACAAATGCGTTTATTACATAAAAAGCATCATCATTCCTTCATCTGAAATCATTTTTCTTCTCTATTTTCACTTGTTTGCTGCCGCTGCTACTACTATTTCATACACCGTGAGCGCTTCAATCGTCGTCAAATGTGCGAATACAACAAGAATTTTTCCTTCTTTGATGCATTCGCTTCTCTCTAACTTTTACTCGCCAAAACATCGATCGTCTTCTCGTCCACCATTTTCATCAAAATTGTGTACCTCTTCTTTGTCTTTGTCTCCCATTCTCTATATCTGCTACAACTATCCCATCTGTTGCTTAAATGCTGACTCTAAAAATCTCTGATTGACCGCTACTTTTACCACAACCATAATCACCATCATCAAAATCACAATCAAACCATCATCCGATCTGTTGTGTCGTAAAATGTTTCTCTGTATCTCTCCGTCAAATCAATAATAATGTCTACGTGTTTTCTAAAAAAGTTCGTGTAAAAAAGATTAATAGCCACCCGGACCTCCGCCACCGCCGTAGCCGCTACCGCCGCCACCACCGTAGCCACCACCACCGCCGCCGCCGCCGTAGCCACCGCCACCACGACTGAACGGGTTCGACCGACTGCCGCCGTAGCCTCCTCCGCGGTCTGGGCCGCCGCCGCCGCCGTAGCCGCCGCCGCCGTAGCCACCGCCACCGTAACCACCGCCGCCCCGGCCACCATAACCACCTCGGCCGCGTCCGTTTCCGCGTCCGCCGCCACCCCATCCGTTTCCTTTTGGTGCTTTTCCGCTGCCTCCGCCTCGCCTCGCTTGCTCTTCCAACTCTGGCGGTACTTCCTGGTTCGCGTCTCTCAAAATCGGAATCAACTTTCTCGCCATGTTCCCTTCTCCCGGGTCTAAGAACGAGTGCGCCCACCCTTTCACGCCGGCTCGACCGGTACGACCAATTCTGTGAACGTAATCTTCAATTTGACCTGGGAAGTCAAAGTTGACGACCAAGTTGCACTCCTTGACATCCAAACCTCTGGCGGCGACGTCGGTGGCGATCAACACCGGCGCTCTGCCGGATTTGAACGAGTTCATCACCCAATCGCGTTCGCGTTGGTCTTTGTCGCCGTGAATGACTGCGGCTAAACCGCCGACGGCTCTGCCCAACTGATCGCACATCTTCTTCGTGGAGCAAAAGATCAATGCTTTCAGCGGCTGCGGACACGGAGGATTGTTCAAAATGTCCATCAATCGTTTTTGTTTCTCAAAGCCGCCCAAGATTTCAATTTTTTGAGTGATGTCTTTATTCGCGACTAACTGATCGGTATCTCCGATGTTAATTTGAACTGGGTTCGTCAAGATAGCCGTGGCAACGCGAATGACTGCTTTTGGCCACGTGGCGGTAAAGAACAACGTTTGGCGTTCGCTCGGCACTCTTTGTAAAATCTTTCTAATTTGCGGTTCGAAACCCATATCCAACATTCGATCGGCTTCGTCGAGAACGACGTAAGAGCTCTCCCTCAAATCAATCGCGCCCATTTCTAAGAAATCGTTCATGCGCCCGGGCGTGGCCACCACAATTTGCGGTCGCGATCGTAAACTTCTCATCTGATACCCTTTGCTCGCGCCGCCGTACACCACCACCGAATAACACGCCACCGAGCTCCCAAACTTCAAAGCCTCGTCTTGAATCTGCGTCGCCAACTCTCTCGTCGGCGCTAACACGATCGCCATCGGTCCACCGCACTGACTCCTCCCGCCTCTCTTTTGAATGTTGATAAACGCAGGAAATAAAAACCCGCACGTTTTCCCACTCCCAGTTTTCGCCACCGAAATGATATCGTGTCCGCTCAGCGCAATCGGCCAACTCTGACTCTGAATCGCCGTCGGTTTCTCGTACCCGGCGCGTTTCACCGCGTCCAACAAACTTTTCGGCCACGTCCCTTTCCCGTCGTCGAAGTCTTGCATCGGATCTGGCACTTGCACCCCTCTCGGCGCTTTCACCGTAATCTCGTGCAGCCGCCTGTACTCTTTCCCGGATTGCGTTTCGCTCCCAAACTTGTTTTCGATTTGTAATCCTTGATGTTTCCCGTACGCATCCGGAGGCGGCGCGTTGTAATCTAACCCACCGAACGAATCATCCGCGCCAAACTGATCGAAATGCGCACCACTCGTTCCTAAATAACTCATATCGGGTGCTTTCATGGCGGCGGCGGATTCCGCCGTCGGTCGATCGTACGTCGTCACGTTCGTCACCGTGTTCCTGAAAAATTAAAAGAAGAGCGCGCAAAAAGAGAGTCAGCCAGCTTTCTCGAGTCTCGTCGCTGTGTAACGAAATCGAACACCCCGAACCGAACGAAGAGAGAATGAACAACGCGCGAAAACGCCGTCTCGTGTTCTCTTCTCGAAAAGGTTCCGCAAACCGAAAGAGAGAGAGAACAAAAAGTAATCCAATTCTTGAGAAAAAAAAGTCGGCGCGCGCGCACGAAACGGAAAGACGAAGAAGAAGAAGAAGAAAAGACAAACGCACCAATAATACACCTGCCCTTCCGCGTGTACTTCTTGCCACCCGGGAGGTAAACCCGCGGAGGAGACCGTGCCAACGACCATCGTTATTTATGCGCGTATATCGAATAAGGAATAGATGTGCGTTCTTCTTCTTCTTGAAAGAGAGAAGAGTGAATTTTTATGACGACGACTTTTGGGATTCGAAGAGAGAGTTTTGTGAGGCTGAAACGCGACGACGGGCGCGCGCGACGTATTCTCGGATCCAACGTAGTATTTTTGTGTTCTCAAAATGTTGCTAGAGTAGTGGTATGCTAGGATGATGATGATAATAATAATACCGCGCGCGCGCGTTTTTGGTTCATAATCGTCGCGTGTCTTTTTTCGTTCTCTCTTTCTCTTTCTCTCTCATTGCGTCGCGTCCGCTAACCGAGGCAATCCGCGAAGGCGAAGACTTCCGTTTACGAATTGACTTATTTTTAAACCTAACTGATCGCCGGCTAACTGCGAGAAGAATAAAGCGTAGTACACGCCTTTACCTTCGTGGAAGGTTGGGAATGCGTAAAACGTAATCGCGGCGACGGTAGCGGAACCGAACGCGCTCGAGAGCGCCGCGACGGTGTGCTTCAAGGCGCAATTGGCGTAGAGCTTCGCGCAGCTCGCGAGATTTGCTTCGCTTTCCGGGACCGGATGGCCTATGTACCCGCCGTGTTTGTAAAAGTTGTAACATCTCAGCAAGTCTTCGAACATGTCCCAGACCCAGCACGCGGAGAAGTTGCAAAAGTTGGCCAAAGCGTGCGTCTTGGCGAACTTCTTCGTCAGCGCCGCTTTGCTCGAATAATGATACGAAGAAGAAGAAGATGATGAAGCTACCATTTCACCTCCCCTCTTCATGCGCTCGTAAAACCTCCCCATCTTCCTCTTCCCGCTCATCTTCGCCTCTTTCGTCAGCTTCATCGCCAACCTCGCGGTCGTTCTAGTCTCTAAATACTTGGAAATCATCACCCGACAGCTCGAAATCGAAGCGTCGCGAATGCAACCGCGAAGTACCAATCGCTTCCAACTCTTCCAAGGAAACTCCGGAAATCTCGGTCTCTTCGCGTCCATCTCGCGTAAAACCTCTCCCGAAATATCCGTGTTAAAGCGCGTCAGTAATATCTCGCGCGTTTTCTCCAAATCGCCCTCCGCTTCCGCCATCGCTTCTCGATAACTCGCATACTCGTCCTCGTCTTCTCCGAAGTGCGCCTCTCGCCACGTCTCGAAATTCACGTCAAACTTCTCCAACTGTTTCTGAAACTCCAGCGCGCACTGCGACGTCGGCACCGCGACGTTCCTCACCACTCTCAGCGCGTTCGAAACGAGCGAAAATTCGTTCCGAAACGTCCTGTGCGCGATTTTATACGTCTTGTTTTCGTCTCGAATCGCGTACGCGTCGTTGGCGTCTTTGATGAGATTCGACGACGAGAAACAGTTCGCGTTTTTAGGACGGAACGTCGTCGTCGTCAAAAAAGCACCGGCGAGGAAAAGTTGTTTTGCACCGTTGTTACTACTCGTCGACGCCGACAAAAGAGACGACGACGACGCGGACAAGGAAGAGGAAGAGGAGAGCAACGCGCCGTGCGCGAATCCTCGCCAGGAGAGCAGTTGATGAAGAGCAGACGACGCCATTGCTTTTTTGAAGCGTTTAGTGAGGAAATCCGCTTTTTTTTCCCCAAAAAAAGTTGCTTCTGTGGGGAAAAAAAGAGAGAGTTTGAGAGAGAAGAAATGTCGTCCTCTTCTCTCCTTCTCTCTTCGTCTTCTTCTTCTTCCGCAACTCTTCCGAGGAGACTTTGTCTCTCTCTCTCCTCTCGACGACGCGTTGGCTTTGGCCGAGCGGCGGAGGTGAAGACGTTGTTCGATGAGACGACGACGAAAAGGAGGAGGAGGAGGAGGAGACGTGATAATCGTCAAAATTTCTTCGCTTTCGCTTCTGCCGCCGGCGAGGAAAGAGACGCCTCGGAATGGAACGGACGAGAAGATGAAAGAGAGGACGACGGAAGAGAAATTACGAGTAAAAAGAGCGGTGAAAACAAAAAAGGCGACGCTTTGACCGCGAGCGAGAGCTTCTTCGAGCAAGAGGTAGACTTGGATGTGCTCGCGAGAAACAGACGAGAGTTGGGAAGAAGCGCTTTATCCAATTTTGCAACAACAACAACAAAAGAGGAGGAAGAAGAGGAAAAAAAGAGGAACCCCGCGGAGAAGTCTTCGAAGAAAAGAAACGACGAGAGCAAAACTAAAGAGATGACATCCATGGAAATGGCTAGAAAGCTGAAGATACGATTAGAGGCGGAAGTATTAGAGGAGAATCGGCGAAGACAGGCGTTGGAGTCGGACGACGCGAAGCGGCATCCGCAGACGGGCGCGATGGGGACGAGGAAAACAGCCTATCAGAGGCGAGTGCAGACGCACGAGTTGGTTCGAGCGAATAGCAGTTTGATGATGGCAGCGTCGTCTTCTTCTTCTTCTTCTTCTTCTTCTTCTTCTTCGTTCTCATCGCAGCAGCAGTCCACCGCCACGCAAAGTAGAAGAGAATATAGTCAACATGTTAGCAGACTTCCGCCGCTGAAAGGGAGACAGCAAAAAGCGACGACAATCACCGGCGACTTCATCCGCACGGCGAAGCCGAAAACGTTCGAGACGTTGAAGGTAGTTTTAGATGCGGTCGCGGACAGATACGAAGTCAACGTAGAAAAGACGGTTTGGACAAAGACGTTGTGGAAATACGTCAGCCAGGAGTGGGATTTTAATTACGAGAAGAACGGCGTGAACGATTCGGAGGACGAGGATGACATCATACAAATTATCGATATTGTAAACGGCCGCGACGTGCACGAACTGATAGAACTTTGGGCGAAACGGAGGAAAGTCTTTCGGGGCGTCTCCTCGTCGAACGTGAAACAAGTCATCGGCGACGCTACGATCGATGAGGAGGAGCTCGACGAGGAAAACATGCCCCCGGAAAACGAACAAATCATCGCGTTAGAACTAGAAAGGATTAAATCGAGAGCGATTCGAGTGAATCCGAACGCCAAGGGTATACTGTTGCTCGCAACAGCGAGAGCGTACGACGATTTAGGATTTACCGTTCGCGCGAAGAAAGCATGGACAGACGTAGAAACGTACTACGATAATTGTGCAGACGGTGGCGATAAGAAAATCGTCGAGTTGAAAATTGAACGCCTCTGTTCGTGCTCTCGACACGTTAATCGAATAGACGACGCCAAGACGTGCTTTTTGGATTTAGCTTTAAGAATTAGACCGAGGTCGGGCTTTAAACGCAAAGCGTTCACGGCTGCGTGTAAAGTAATTAACCAGACGAAAGATGTAGAATTCGCGATGACGGTGTACGACTCGATGAAACGAAACCGAGAAAACGGCGATGCATTCATAGTGGCGACATTAATTTCCGCGTTTGGCGTAGAAAACGGAAGGCCGACGATCGAGGAGATGAAGAAACTCGGTTTAGAGTGTTGGTCGCGAGCGAAGAAGAAAGATATCGTTTTAGATGGTCAGTGTTATTCGAGCATCGTCGGTTTGTTGTGTAAAGCAAAAGACGCAGCAAAGGCGATGGAAATCATTCGCGAGCTGGAAACGACGGAGAAGTGGATGGCGAGAGGTACAATCGGAGCTAAATCGTTCGCCGCGGCGTTTAAATACGAGCAACAGAAACAACGACAACAGCACTCGCCGCAAGATGATGGTGACGATAACGAGACTAGCGCGAATGAAGACGACTCGACGAAGAACAAGAATTATTACGATTTCGCGGCGGCGAAGCGTTTGCGTCAACTGAAGAAACAACAGTTCAAAGAACTCCGCGACGACCGCGAAGCGAAAAAGAACCGCGAGAATGTTGAACCCGCGTACGCGCAAGTCATGCATTTTCTCTGCGATTCGAAGCAACCGAAACAGGCGCTTTTGGTATTTCAAAACATGCAAAGAAACGGCGTTCCTCCGAGCAAAAGCACGTTCAGAGCTTTGTACAAAGCCTTGCGGTACGCCGGCGGACGCAATGGTCGCATCTCGAACAAAACCGCGGCAAGGTTTGCGATCGATGCAGTCACGTCTAACTCGCAATCGAAATTGACGCCCCCTTTGTTCGCCTCGTACGATGAAAGCGACGGTAAAGGTGCGCGAAGACGATATCGTTCCTCGTCTTCTTCTCACTCGTCATCGACGCAAGCATCCAAAGACGAGAGCAAGCGCCACGATTTAGAGTGCATATTAGAAATTTGCGCGAGAGCGGGATTGGCGGACGAAGCTATCGAGGTTCGCGATCGGATACGTTTTGGATTTGGCGACGAGATTGCAAACGCACCTGAAATTCGCAGATGTTTAGTAGAAGCCTTTCAACGCGCCGGTCCGGAACGAGTCGAAGAGGCGTTGGCCGTGTACAACGAAGAGTTGATTTACAACGAAGAAGGCAGAGCGAGAAACGCAAACAGTCAACTTTCGCCGGAGTTTTGGATTTTCCTCAGCTTAGCTTTGCGCGACGCGAACTTGCTTTCCGAAAACGTAGCGATTTTGAAGGAGAACCTTTTGACGCAGAAGAAATCGTCGACCTCGATTTTGAACTCCCCGAACGGGGCGAGCTCAACGACGACAACGGTGCAACAGAAAAAATATTACCCGATCGCGGCCGCAAACATTGTCATCGATCATTGCGCTGGAGAAAACGTCCCGGGTGAAGCAATGGATATCCTCGACCTGATAAACAGAGACGATAACCCACTCATTGCTGATTCCGTCACGTATTTGGCGCTGTTGAAATCAACCAAGAAGATGGGAAAGAATGGTCCCGCGACGGCAGAACGAATCATGGAAGAGATGATCTCAAAACGCGGCGAAGAATTCGTAACCACGGAACACTTAAACTCGCTGTTAGCGGCGTACGCGCGAGGTGGAGAGAAGTTTCTAGAAAAGGCCGAACGGACGTTTGAACGCATCGTTTACATGCGAGGAACGTCGAAACCGGATGAGTTTGAGTTTGTCACGATGCTTTATGCCTACTCCGTTGCTTCGGAATTTAGAAAAGCGGTACGTTTTTACGACCGATACGCGAATGGTTTCGCTTCAGATGGTGAACGAAAACCGAGAATCTTCAACGCGGCTATTCGCGCGACGATATTGGAGCCTCGATTATTCCGCGACGTGGAAACGATTGAAGAGGTGAACTCATTAAGAGAGATGTACGCGGACATGACCAGACGCGTTGGTGCCGCTCCTTCTGCTCAAAAGAAGCGAGAAGAAGAAAATGACGACAATAGAGACGGTACGCAGAACCAGGGAGAAGAGGGCGTCAGTAAAAGCAACAACGCGTATTTGAGAAAGCAATCGGAGAACGCGTTGAAGATGCTCACGAGAGTCGCCGCCGAGGTCAACGCGAAGGCCGCTATTTCGTCGCCTTCCGCGTCTACTTCGTCAACACCAACTCTCGCTCCTTCCGGATCAAAGTCTGACAATGAAGGAGAGGACGTCACCATCGACGCCTCGTCTCTCTCTCCCGCGGAAACCCGCTCCGCCGTCCTCACGGTCCTCCTCGAGCTCAAAAATACTCAGCGACGGCAAACGGTGAACGTCATCAATTTGACCAAAGACAACTCCGACGCCATCTCTCGCCTCGCCAGCGACGTTCGCATCGAGTTCAAAACCGTCACCATCCGGAAAACGTCCTCTTCATCCGCCTCGTCCAAGTTTGAAAAAGATATCGCTTTCGATCGAGACGACGTCGAGAGTTGGTTGCGCAAACAGCAACAACAACAATAAAAAATATAGAAATTCGAGATAAAATAACAGAAGAGGAAGAAAAGAGCGCCGCTGTAAGATGAATAATAACGTTGTATATGTGTAGCGAGACGTGTCAAACGCGAAGAAGATGTCATTAAACTTGTACCGCCGCACCGCGCGCCGCGCGCTTCCCCCTCGTACCGTAAAATTTGAGCACCCTCCGAATGCCACATTATGAGATTTTTGATGAGTTGAAGAAAAGAGATCTCGATGATTTCGCAAAAAAAAAAACAGAGACCAAAAAAAAACCAATCGAACGCTTCCCGTTTACCCCTCATAATAGCACACTCTTTATAAACACACACAAATATAATAAAAATGTTTGCCATCAAAGCCCCGGTTGTTAAGGTCGTTGCCGCCGCGCAAAACCAAAAGTCCGAAAAGAAGGCCATGTAAGTGTTCGCGTCGACGCGGTCGACGTTAGATTTCGAATTTCGTTTTTTTTTTATTATTTTACGCGAAAGAGAGAAGAGAAGAGAGAGAGCTTTATAACCGGAATTTGAAGAGGAGAAAAAAAATGCGTAAAACGCGCTCTGTCTGACCCACATCGCGTCCGCACGCGCGCTCTTCCGCTCGCGTCGTAACAATGCATCACGTTTGGTTGTTTCTGCGCGAGTTTGAAGTCCGCACGACGTTCGCGTTGTTGTTTGTTATAAGGGGGAGCGTTTGTTTGCGCGCACATCATCATCGTCGGAAGAGAAACATTTTTTGGTCCCCAACCAAAACGAGGAGGGAGAAACAAACGGTGTTGGAAGAAGAGGGAGAATTTTTTTTCTCTTTTTTGGGGGGGGTGCTTTGTTTTTTTTTATCTTTTCTGTTTAATGAAAGAGGGAAAAGATACGCCTCCTCGATATCTTTTTCTCTCTGGTTTTGCCCTGAAATGAAGAGAGAGAGAGAGAGAGAGAGAGAGAGAGAGAGAGGCTCTGTTCTTCTTCCGTTGAAAGTGGCTTTTAAGGAAGCTGTTCGA
>Ga0255753_1002868_pt1 | contig 18492 bp, 10 predicted proteins | sample 041ome_10_FD_179953 | JGI IMG/M metagenome (GOLD analysis project Ga0255753, IMG submission 179953) | Coastal salt marsh microbial communities from the Groves Creek Marsh, Skidaway Island, Georgia - 041412US metaG (version 2) | ecosystem: Environmental > Aquatic > Marine > Intertidal zone > Salt...
GCGCACCATCTCTTTCGCGTCCCCGATGTTGTTGTTGTTTGTCGTCATCATTAAATGCGCGTATCCTTCCTTGGCGACGTCGCGCGCGTGTCCGTTTTCCGCGCACGAAAGGGACGACGATAAAGAAGACCCCTTCGTGTTCTCCGTGTTTTTTGTCGTACAATTAAAAAGCGTAACGAACTTTGACTTGCACAATGGACATCGAAAAGGTGTCGGCGAAGAAGTGGTAGAAGTGGTAGAAGTCGTCGCAGACGCCCGCCGCTGCTTTTCGCGACTCGTTGCCGTCGTCGTCGTTCCTCCTCTCTCTAATCTTCTCCTCAGAGAAGGAAAAACAGCTTCGTCACAGCGCAGCGGCAGCAGCATCGTGCGTTTTTAGAGTGATGTTTTGGGGAAAATGACGTTAAAAATTGGACCAAAAAGAAGCGTTCCAAAACGACCTTTCGCTCGTTCTCTCTCTCTCTCTCGGCGCGCGCGCGCTCTTTCTTCGCGCCGAGGAAAAAGAGAGATGAAGAAGAAAAAGCCGACGCTTCTTTCATCGCGAGAAGAAGAAGAACAACAACGCGTTGTGGGGGTCTTCGCGACGACAAAAACGACGACGCGACTCTTTCAATTTTTGAATCCAATCGATTCCGAATTGCATCGTCTCGCGACGAAGATTGAAGCGGAATGTTTCCCGCTTTTGCGCGAACGAGAGATTCCAATCGTCGCCGAAGACGACGACGACGACGAGGAGGAGGATTTTGACGATGGGGTGAAGAAAACGGACGGGACGGCAGACGGCGTGGTGAGTTTACTTTTTTTATCGTCCTCGCTCTGTTTTTGTTTTTGTATCTGATCTGTGTTAGTATGCAAGTGTGTGTGTAACTAACTTTCCTTCTTCATCTCTCTTATTAAAAAGACGAAAAATCTGTGGCACTGCGTCATCGCGTACGTCTGTCTCACGTCGCACACGCACTCGAAAAGGAACGAGTACTTCATGAAGAAAAACTTAGGGGACGTGTTGATCCATTTTCGAATCAACGCGGCGGATTTTTTCACCGCGTGCCGGACGTTTGTGTGCGTGTGCGCGAAGCCGCTGAGGAAGATTTTGAGGGAAGAGACGAGTCATCCGCTGTTGAAAGAACGAGGGGAGATGGTAGGGGAAGATGACGAGGATGAACAGGGTGCCAACGCGAGCGCGAAGAAAAGACAGAAAATTGAGAACGACGACGACGTGACGACGACGAAATCGGTGGTGGTAAAACTCGACGCGGACGATTCCGAGGACTTGGAAATTGTCGAAATGAAACGCTTGGAGCAATTTTTAGGCATGGAGAACTTAAGAGCGTCGTTTGCGTTTAGCAAAGTCATCGCTAAAAAGTTCGAGCTGTTTTGCAAGACGCACTTTCGCGTGGATGAAACGTTAGGACGAGCGTATTGTCGGTTCGCGTGGAACGCGTTTTCGTTGACAAAGGTTAAATTAGGAACGAGCTTGTTCGAAGACGGGGACGACGACGCCGACGACGAAAAGACGAAAGAAAAACCAAAGTTGATGTTGTCCTCGAGACATAAGAAGAGGAAAAGCACGTGCGCGGAGGAGAAAGAAAGGGCGAAGAAAGAAGACGGTGCTTCGAATAGCTACGCTAAGAACAACAAAAGAGCCGGCATGGGTTCGCACACCGTCGCGGGAGGAGTACCAAATTTGTACGAACAGTTTCACCTCCTCGTCGCGATTGAAGCGTTCTCGTTAACGAACGCCCCGGAAGCGTGTTTAAGAACGAGTTTGGAAAATATGCTCTCGATGACGGAAAAGGATCCGGAAACCGGCGAGCCTTTGGCGTTGGAATCTTTGTGTCGATTAAGCAAGACGAAGCTCGCTAGTTGTCAGAAAATGTTGAGGAACATCGAAAAATTGCACGAGTCTATTTTGAAAGAAAAGAACACGCTGAGAAAGAGATATTTCGAGAAAAATAAGAAGAACAAGACGGCGATGGAGAACGTCCGCTTAGCTTCGGACATATTTGAACGCGAGTACGTGGAAGCGGTGAGAGAGAAATTTGGATGTCGAGCAATCAACGAGAAATTGTACGTGCCGTTTCTTTTCGAGGAAGGAGAAGAGGACGAAGAGGAAAAACAACAGAACCGGCGGGAGAACAAAGTTCCCATCGCGACACCATTCGATGTGCTCAAAGGTGATTTGCGAGAACAACCGGTAAGTTTTGCGCGATTGCGAGCGGCGACGCCGATGCGCAAGAAGGATACAAGTTTCACGTTTCGAACCGGCTCTGCAGTGGAAGCTGCTGCTGCAGCAGCAGCGGCAGCGGTAAACACGGACGTAACTAACAACGCGACAACTATTCCGCCTACGCCGCAATCGCCGTACGCCGGGTACAATAAAACCGTCGCCGGCGCCGCAGTCACTACCGAAAATGTTCGAAACACTCCAATTTCAAACATCATGTATGGTGTCGAATGGATAGATCGAATCGTTGCATCATCCGATAACGTCGGTAGCGAACTGCAAAGTGACGACGAGACTTTACGTTTACTTCGCGAATGCATCCAAATAAACGAGAGAGACGACAAAGATAAACTCCAAGACGCGTACGCGCGCGCCGAACGTTTGATTACAAAGTGCAACACGCTCACTCGCGAAGATGCGTTCACGAATCTTAACGCTGCCGTGAAACGAGGCAACATTTCGAAATCCCTCGATACTATCGTTGAAACGAGAGCGAAAGATGCTTTAGCTGTGTTCAAGTACTTCTTTCGAGCGATCTTGAGAGATGAAATCAATCGCATGGAGGCAACTAGGACAACGACGACGAGGACGACCAACGCTAAAACTACCATCTCTGAATTAACGAAGCGTTCGATATCGATGCTCGTGGAATCGAAGCGATTCGTGGAAGTTGTCGTCGCCTTATCCGTCGAGGTTGTTTCCGTCGCTCGAAACGGCGTCCATTTGAGTACGAGCAGTGGTATCTACGATGTCGGTCCAAGTTTCACGGGCAACGGCGGTAATCGCGCAATCACGTTGCGTTTTCCAGCCATTCCGAACGCGATTGGTTTGAACGCTTTTGACGTTTTAAACGGCATCGAGCCATTCGTGAGATCGAGACCGGAAATGCCGAGAGAAATTAGAGCGTATTTTGGTCGAATCGAAGAGTCTATGCTAGAAAAGTTGAGCTGGAAGAAAGATTCGAGTTTGTATCCGCTTTTGCGCATCGCTACGACAAAGAGCGCGAAGAAGATGAACATCAAAAGGGAGACCACGACGACGAATGAAGAGGAGAAAGATAAAAACATCATCAACAACAAAATAATCCACCGAGACAATAGCGCTAATCAAATCGCCGCCGTGCTTCTCGGTGGCACGTTAGCATCCGGGCAAAAAGTCACCAAACCGCTCTCGAAGCATCACTCGGCGAGGTCGTCGACGCACATGCAACAGTTCGATCGAAACGTTCTCGGAAAAGGAGGGGACTCCAACGATGGATCTCCTCCAATTGACGAAGAAAAGAAGAAAGCGTTAGATGTGGCACAAACTGCGTTGCGTTCGCCACCCCGAACGACGGCTATTATCGGTAGCGGCCACATGAGCGCCTTTTCGCCTTTGAAAACGAGCGCGTTTACGGCGTTTTCAACTCCGGCGAGACGATCGTCCGAAAACGCGAACAACATAGGATCATCCTCTTCAGACGTAGAACGAATCAGTGGAATCGCGTATGCGCAGCAGCAACAGTATAATGGAGCGGTTTCTTCGTCGATAGGTGGCGCGAAAGTAATGGAACCGTTACCGGACAAATACGCCGTAGATGACGTAGCGGATGACGCCGACGACGCCGACGACGAAAAGCGCCGCGCGAAAGCTTCCTTGGACGTCTTCTTCGCCAAAGTACTCCGATTAGCGGCTGTGCGTTTAGCTGACATTTGCGCGCGGCTTCACGTCAGCCAAGAAGTCACCCGAAACGCGTTTCAAATATGCGAATTCGTCGTGTTTGAGAAAACGTCTCTTCTGTACAGTCGACATCTCGATCAAATCATTTTGGCGTCCATCTACGGCGCCTGTAAAATAGCGTCCAACGATCAGGATCGAAACGTAAAATTTAAAGACGTGGTGTACAGATACCACAAACAACCCCAATGCGTGGAAGAGGTGTTTTGGAGCTGCCCGTTAACGGTTACAAATCCCGGTTTAGAAGTCGTCAGTCGCGGCGATATCATCGCGTTTTACAACAAGCAGTTTGTTCCAAACGTCAAGCGGTTCATGTTGCAATTAAGAAAAGGAGGAGGAGAATCTCTCGCACCGACGACGACAAATTCGCAAAAAGCGACGCCGAAACGACCGTTAAAAATCGGAACAACTGCACCTGCTGTTCAAAGCACGCCGAGCCGATCTCGAGTTCCCTTTGACTCGGAAGCGTTGCTGAAATCCCCCATACGAGAGGTGAAAGGAAACGCGGCGGGAGGGAACGTGTACGTCTCACCGATGCGTCCAGAAACGAGAGAAAAAGTAGTCCTCATGCGTTCCTCGGGAGCAGACGTCGACGAAAACACCAACAATCATCATCGCGCGTACGTCGCATCGCCGAGTTCTTTCAGAGGAAGAGGTGACGTAGGAGCAGCGAAGAGAAAATCTCCGTCGTCGGCGGAAAAAGGCGTCGGGAACATCGTCGCGCTCGTCGGCCAAACCGACTTCCACGAAATCAACCAAACTTTGAGCCAAAAGAGTAAAGAATGATAACGCGGGAACGCGCTCCTGTTATTATTACTGTTATTTATATATATTATTACCGTCGTGTATTGCTATTAAATGTTGTTCTTTTAAATGTCGCGTAGTACAATCCCGCGCCGTCGTCATCATCATCGAGTTTCTTCTTCTTCTTCTCCGCTTTTACTTCACAAGAAAACGAAAAGTCCAACCAGCGAAACACACGCGCATACTTTTACTCGAGCGACCCCTCTCGACGAGAGAAGCGAGAAGAGAGAGAAAGAGAGAGAGAAAAAAGAGCGAACATGAACGAAGCGCTCAACGTTCGATTCGCGTCTTCTTCCTCTTCTTCTCTTCCGCTCTCGTCGCACGTGCATTTCGTTTCCAATTCCAACGCGCCGACGGCGTTTCTGTTCGCGCACGCGTTGCACGAGTGCGCGAAGAATATTCCGCGCGATAACACCACCACCACCGACGAGAACGAAGAGGAAAAGAAGAACGCGAGAAACGCGATTGTTCTGTGCGTGGAAACGCGAGGACCGTTCGAAAAGCTCGTCGGTCCGCACTTGAAGAAGAAGAATAACAATAATAGAAAAGCGGTGTACGAGTCGATCGATTGTTGGTCGAAACCGGTGGATTTTTTATTCGACGACGACGACGACGAAGAAGAAGAAGATGATTCGAAGAAGAAGAAGAAGAAGAACGACGAGCAGCGACGGAGTACCCCTCCTCGAATAACATTCACGGTGAAGAGCGCAAATTCGAATTCGATTTCGAGTTTAGACGGTTTGTACGATTTGATCGCGGAGAGAATCGACGAGGCTCGTCGTCGTCGTCGTCGCGGTACTTTGTCGTCGTCGTCGTCTCGTCCGTCGGATGCGAGGAAAGGAGACGAAAGCGGGCCGGGGAATATTAGTGGTAGTGATAGTGCGACGACGACGACGACGAGTGTTTTCATAGATTCTCTGGACGCATTAGCGGCGAGGACGAACGAGAAAGCGGTCGTGCGGTTCCTCTTGCGGTTGAGAGAGATAGAGGGCGTGGCTTTGGTCACCGGTTGCGCTCGGGCGGAGGAGGCGAACGACGGATTCGAGGCGACGGCGGAGGATTTCGGCGAAGGAGACGCGTTCTTCGTAGACGAGGACGACAGAGAGCGTCGGAGGATGCACGCGCTGGTTGAAAATTTAGCGGACGTGACTTTGACGACGTCCAAGTTACCCTCCGAAGGCGGTAATAAAGGTGAGTTAGTCAAGGTTATCACGAGGCATCGGACGGTGGATTCCAAGTATTTAGATTGGGACGGAAGCGTCGTGAATGGGAGGGGTTCGACTTTAGTGGACGAAGAGAATAGCAATCGTCGACGACCGGGAGTTCTCGGTGGTAGAGGCAGAAAGGGTGTCGACGACGACGATGATAACGACGACGACGACGACGAGTTGACGTCCTCGATGTTCTCCTTAACGACTGAGTGCGTGGCGACGATTTCAGAGCTCGGCGCAAAGTGCGAGCGGTATAGTTTTTCGGTGTAGTGATATAGTTTTTATAGTCATAGAAGTTACAAATGCTTAGTCAAGTTTATTATTATATGTGTATATTTATCTATTCGTCGAGGTCCATTGGAATCGCCAAGGCGTCGTTCTCTCGATCGGCTTCTTCTTCCGATTTCGAGGAAAGCGAATCTCTTTTGGCCGGGCCGTTTTCATCGTCGTCGGCATCTTCCTCGTCTTCGCCGTTCAAATCTTCCAAGTCAATCGACCCGCTCTTAATCGCCGGATCGTTCTCTATTAACTCTTTGTCGGCTTCAGCATCGTAATACATGCCTTTGTTTGCCTCGAGCGACATCGAAAACCGGCTCGTGGTCTCCTTTAGCTCCCCTTTGACGTTCCCGTTCAACTCGACTTCTTCTAAAGAGTGCTCAAATTCTCCCCGACCACCGTCTTGTTCATCGTGTCGATCTAAAATCTTCCTCGCCGCATCGTTCGCCGCATCGAGCGCGGCTAACGCCGCGTGCTCTGCTTCCGCATCCGCCAATTGTTTTTTCAACGCTTTCGTTTCCTCGTCTTCTTCTTCTTCTTCTTCTTCTTCGTCCTCTTCGACAATCTTCTCGCTGGCGATTTTCGCTTCCATCTCCCTTTGCGCTTCCATCAATTCCTCTCTCGCTTTCGACGCTTTTCGAGCCTCTTCTTCTCTCTCTTCTTCGAGCTCCAACTCCGCCAGTCGAGCGGCTTCGTTCGCTTCTTTCTCTGCTTCGGCGTCTTCTTCATCTAGTTCTTCATCTTTTCCTTTGTCGTCGTCATTGATTGCTTCAGAGTTTCGTCGCGTATTTTCCTCCAGCTCGGCGTCTCTTTCGTCATCCTCTTCGTCATCCGTATCCGGCGCCAGTCTGATGTGTTTTCCTCGCACTTGTTGATCGTGTTGATCCTCTTGCTGTTGTTGTCCGTCGTCGATTGGGTTCTTGCGAGGTCGTCCGCGCTTCTTCTTCCCGCTTCCGTTGTTGACATTCTTGTTGTTGTTCACGTTGTAATTCGGCGTCGCGCGACCGTTTCTGCCGTAATACTCCTTCGGCGTCTTGGCAAAAGTTTTAATCCGTCGACCGTGTTGATCAAACTCGACGGCATCTACGTCCCAGATTTCCTCCTCGTCGTCAGAATCGTGCAACGGAGCGCCGTTTCTGGCGGTCATCAACTGATCCAACGAGTCTCGTCGCTCGGCGCCGATTTTGTTGAACTGTTCCGTCGGTCTCAATTTGAGCACTCTGAAAGTTTCCGACGGACCTCCCGGGGTTTTACGCGGCCACATTTTGTTTCGAGTTTGTCGTTGCGTAGCTTTGATGGTCGGTAACGATCCGTGGACGCGCTCGTAAACCTTCTTCTCGCCTCGCCAATACTCCAATGGTCTTTGTCTTTGGCGCGAACTTTTGCGCACCTTTTGTTGGCCGCCGCTCAAATCTTCGACGACAATGGTTTGTAAACCTCCAAAGGCTAAAGATTTTCTTCTGGCCATTTCTTCGCGCAAGCGTTTGTGCGCTTCGCCTCTCGGCTTACGGATGGGGAACCCTTCCTCGTCGAAAGCGCGGTCGTCGGCGAATTGGCCGCCTCCTACGTCCTCCTCTTGGTCGTCAAAGTCATCGCCCCCGTCGAATCCTCCGCCAAACTCGTCGTCGTCGTTGTTCAAGTTTTCATTCATCATAACCGGTTGCACTTGCGGTTGCGACTGACCGTTCGCCATGTGCGAGACGCCTTGCCAATCTGGACTATCCTGAGGAACATCTCGTCCCGGGATGTTGAACATGTTCACCAGCGCTTCGGCAGCCATTGGCGTGTTGGTCACCTCTCCCCCGCCCGTGCTCTTGCGCAACATTTCTCGTCGTTTCTCTAATTCCATTTGCTCTTTCTTCAGTCTCTCCTCTTCCATGGCTTCGGCTAACACTCCGCCTTCTTTCATGTGCTGCTCGCGAAGCAATCGTAACTGCGAATTCATCTCCATCGAAACTTTTCTCTGTTGCTTCGCGTGCGGACTCTTCGGTCTAAACATCGGTTGCGACGTCCTGTTCCCGTTGAAATCGTACCCGGCAAACGTTCCTTCGTTCTCCGCGAACGAACCGGCTCGATCGCCGTCTCTCGATCCCGCCGCCGAGTGTTCGCCCTCCCGGTCGCGTCGAGAACCGTAGTAATAACTATTATTCGAACCGCCGTCCAACTCCTCGACCACCATCGCCGTTGTTCTTCTCTTCGCCGAGGAGGACAACGGTCCCGGAGGAAGCTCTCTCCCGCCCGCCGCCGCTCTCCGCAAAATCTCCGGCGCTTGCACCACCAACACGAACGGTCGCGGTTTCACCTCTCTCCCGGTGCCTTTTCTCTTGCGCAACCGTTCCATCCGCGACGGATGATGATTGCTTTGAAAAGCTGCTCCGGCTGCTTGGCCTCCTCGATTTTGCATCATCATCGAGTCGTTCCCGTTCCCCCAAAACGTCCCGGCTAACTTCACGCCCGCTTTCTGCGCCGCTTTTTTCGCCGCTCGCAGTTGCGCCAATCGAGCGCCGTTCCCTACCACCGGCGGGCGTCCGCTTTGAAAGGACACTCTTCTTGTCGTCTGTTGTTGTTGTTGTTGCTCGGCGGTATTAAAATTTTCAATCGCCACGACAGGTGGGGGTCGCATCATCGAAATGGACGAGGTGGACTTTAACGCCGATTTAATGACAGTCGTTCCGTTCGTGCCGTTGTTGTTACCATTCATCGGTTGTGCGCCCAGAGGTACCCTGTTTTGTGCGCCGCCAGAGATGGATGGATGGACACACAGAGAGAGAGAGATAAGAAACAACGCGCTCGTTAATTTTCAAAATCCACACGAGAGAGAGAGAGAATTCAAAAATTTTGAACGATCGATTTTTCCAATTCACGCGTTTATATAAAAGAAAAAGATATAAAAATAAACAATGATGCGTACCTGGACACGACGCCGAGCGGCGTTTGCCGAGGAGCGGCAACGTTGTTAATATCGTTCCGCTCCATGTTGAGAAAGTAAGTGCTCTTCTTTTGTATCAATGAGCGTCTCGCACACAAACTTCTCTCTCTCTCTCTCTCTGTGTTCTGAGAATGAATTTTTTTCAAAAAGGGGGAAAAACAAAACCAAAATTTTTTCTTTTTGAGTGAGACCCTAAACAAGTTTTTTTTCACTTTTCCTTCTTTTTTCTTCTCTTTTCTCTCGTTGTTATTTTTTATTGTTGGGGAAAAGAAGAGAGAGAGACATGGCTCTGACGGCGACCAACACTTCTTCTTCTTCTTCGCTTCTTCTTCTTCTTCGTCCTCGTCCTCGTCGTCGAAGCGACTTTAAAAAACTCCCCTCTCGCGCCCGCGCTTCGTGTTTTTCTTCTCGCTCTGCTTTTTCTTTAACGAGCATCGTTGATCGAGAGAGAAGAAAAACAATTTTGGCGCGAAGACGGAGAGATGTGAGAGCGAATGTCAACAGCCTCTTCTTCTCGTTGCGCGACGACGACGTCGCGCTCTTCTCGCTCTTGGCGGCGTCTTTGGTGGGAGTTTTGAGGAAGGGCGAGAGGGAGAGCTCGTCGTCGTCGTCTTCTTCTTCTGCGGTGCTGTTTGCGAGTTTGGTGTTTTTGCCCGCGCGCGTCGCGCGTTGGTGCTGCGGGAAGCAAGGTATTGGATTCCTCTTTCTTTTCGTTCGTAACTAACTCGTATAACTCACTCAAAACGCAGCTTTTCAGGTCTTCGCGGCGTTGGTGTTGGCGAACGTTTTCGCGCTGCATCGCGTGGAACCGCTCGCATCGAGCGGGTTGTTAGAAAGTGGACTCGGACGCGCGCTGATTGAATACGCGCAGCTCGGCATGTTCGTCGCGTTCGCGCCGCAAAGGTGGATGGATTTTCTTCGCTCGGATTGGAGAGCGGCGGCCGCGGCGTGCGCGTTCGTCTGCGCGGCTTTGTGGAAGGAGGCGAGGATTGGTGGAGGTGGTAGATTTAGTTTTGATGGGGTGGTGAGGTTTGTTCGAAACGTGAAGAGTGGGAATAAAAATGGCGGCGGCGGCGGTGTTGGTGTTGGTGGTGTTGGTGGTGCGGTCGTTCATTACATCCGGATATTGCCTTTAGCGTTGAGCGCGACTTTGATACTCGCGAGGGTCTTAGCTCTTCGAGGAGTACGGCTGTTCTGAAGTAGTGCGGTTGGATACAAAGCAAGCAATCGGAGGAGAACGAGGAGGCGCGCGCGCGCGCGCGCGCGTTCATCAGGTGGTGGTGATGGTTTTGATGAATATATATATTCGTATAGTTATATATAAATTAAAAAGTTCTTATTCTCAATAATTCGCGTGATGATAATATTGGCATCACCTTCTTCTTCGATATATCGTTCCTCCTCGCAACGCTCTCTCTCTGTCTTTGGTAGTTTTAGTACAAGGTGTTATCGTCGACTACTTCTGTCTTCGCATCAACGAGCTCTAAACATCGTTTTATTTTTACTTGGTCCAGGGATCAAATCCATCCGCGGAATCCGAGGCGGCGCCCATGGCCATTTCCGTCTCGTCCGGGTACGCGACGTCTTCGCCAAACCCGATTCTCGCCACGTCATCGCTGTCTTTGTTGTTATCAAAGTCAATTACGGACAACTTTTCCAACGCATCTTCCGCGGAGGTGCGGTACTGCGTGCTCTTCGCCATCGAGCGCCTCTTTGCCGCTTCCATTTGTCTTTGCTCCTCCTCCAACTTGTACTGTCTCTCCTTGGCAACCTTTTCGATTTCCATCTGTCTTTGGTGCGCCTCCAATACTTTCTGTTCACGCTCCGTTTCCGCCGCTTCCGCTTGCGCTTCCGCCTTTGCCAACTTCTTCTCTTCGATTTCGCGTTCAGTTCTCGCTTCCTCATACTCCTTCGCCAAGGAAACCTCCAACGCCGCCGCGCGTTGCTTTGCCGTTTCGGACTTCTTCTTGGTCTCTTCCAACGCCGCCGAAGCAGCCGCTTTCGCCGCTTCGACTGAATTCATCGCGTGTTGCACGTGCAAGTTGAAATCTTCCTTGGTTTTTCCGAGCATGTCGAATTCGTCTTCAACTTTTCTTCCGGCTAATCGAGAAATGTCTTTGGCGTTTTGCACTTTTCTCTTGGCGACTTCTTGAACTTCTTGAATCTTCTTCTGCGCGAGCTCGGTGATGTCGTCGACTTTTTGGGCGGCAATCTTTGCCACTTCTTGCGAGTGCTCGTAGTTCGCTTCTGCTTCAGCTCTTCTCGCAGCGGCTTGCTTGACTTTCATGGCGGCTTGTTGCGCTGCTTCTTTGGCGCGTTCCATGGCTTTGCCACCGTCGGTCAGCGTCGGTTTGCACGTCGTCGCGATGTGTTTCAACTCGACGAGTTTCTTCAATCGAGCCGCGTTGATAAACTCAGCCTTGGATTTGCGTCCCAAGGTGGAAAACAACTCCTTTCTGGTGACGTCCGGCGATTGGTTCGCCGCTCTACCGATGGCTTCCTCCAACGCTTTCGTGTTGATGGTTTGCTCGCCCATGGACGCTTCACCTTTTGAAGCCATGTTTCTCTTGAGCGTTTCTTGCGCCAAGTGTTCTACTTTCGTGACGTCGTAGTACTTATCCGCGGCGTTGTTCTCAATCTCCAAAGCTTCTTCGTCCGTCTCGCTCATCAAAGAAGAAGTCTCGCCTCGTTGGAGCTCCAACGCAGATTTCTTCTTGGATTTGGAGCCGTCGCCTTTGTAGACTTTCTCAATCGCTTCGCGTTCCAACGCTTTTTCGCCGTCTTGCGCGAGCTTTAAGACCTTATCGGTTCGAGTTTCTTCGTCTTGTTGTTTCTTCGGTTCTTCTTCTTCTTCTTCTTCTTCTTCGTTTTGTTCTTCGTTTTCTTCTTCTTCTTCTTCTTCTTCTCGTGATTCGATTTCTTCGTCGTCTTCTTCATCGACGTGGATGCCCATGGATTTGCCCAAGCCGGCAACCGTAGCCTCCTTCTTCTTCTTCATCGAAGAACCTTTAGTAGAACCCTTCTTCATCAATTTTGGTAAACCCAACTGCGGCGCCTGTCCCGGTTTGACTGGATCCTGACTCGATTGTTCGCCGCCGATCATTTTTTGCAGCAAGGCGAACAAGCCGGTGTGCTTCAACTCTTCCTCGGCGACTTCAACCGCGTCGTCTGCCAACAACATGCGTCGAGCGCCTTTGGAGGCGTAATTGGACTTGTCGTCGTCTCTATCGCTGCTCCTGCGTTCATACAAACGTTCTCTCTGATTGTTGTTGTCTCTGGAAGAGGAAGATCGTCGTCTGTCCTCTCTCTCCTCTTCTTTCTCCTGGAGAACTTGCTCGTCGTCGGCGTCGCTGCGAAACTTCTCTTGCTCGCCGTACCCGCCAACGCGCTTGCCCGAATCGTCTTGTCTGCGTTCGCGTTCCATTCGCCACTCTTTCTCTTCTTCTTCTTCCGCCGGCGACTTTCGCGACGACATCGATTGCTGTTTCTTCGCCTTCGCCTTCGATCTCGACGACGACGACGCCGACGACGACGGCTTCTCGTCCTCCTCCTCGTCTTCGGACAGGCTCTTCGACAACTTCTTCTCGAACCTCGCGTCCTCCTCCTCTTCCACCGCTCGCGAGCCTTCCGACTTCAACTCCTCCAAGCTCAACTTATTATCGTCGTCGTCGTCGTCCTCTTCGCTCGCTTCCTTGGCGAATTTCTTCGTCTCTTTCATCGTCTTCTCCATGTCGTTGAACTCGCGCAAAAACTTGTCCGCGTTCTTGGACGAATCGATTTCCAAATCCTCCTCCTCTTCGTCGTTCTTCGTCTTTCTCCTCTGTTGGTCGAGCTTGGACAAAAACGCGTCCGCTTTGGCGTATTTGCCGCCCTCCAATGACTTTTCTTCTCTCTCGCCCATTTTACCTTCTTCTTCCTCGGCGGAGGTCGCCTCGTATTCTCGCAGCGCGGCTTTTCCGCACGTGTCCACGATCAGAGATTTCATCACTTCGATCTGATCTTGCACGCCTAACTGCGCCATCGGGGAGCCTCTCGCGAACAACGACTCGACGTTGTTATTGTTGTGCGCGTTGTTGTTGTCTTTTTTGTTGTTGTTCGAAGTAGAAGAAGAAAGCGCCAGCGCGCTGCCTAAAGACAACGCGCAGACGACAAATCCCGCGACCGTCTTCGACCCGCGGCCTCTCTGATGATGCGTCGCTTTCACGGGTTGCTCTTCGAGTAAAGAGAGCGTTTCACCAGAGATGTGCGCATCATTACTGCCGCTCGACGACAACAACATCGTCTTCTTGATCGTGTTCATGACGACAAAGTGTTTGTTATCTCTCTGTTTCAAACAACAACAACAACAGCGCGCGAATATAATACAGACAAAGCGCCGCGCGCAAATTCAGAAAGGGCTAAAAACTTGTTTAGGGTCTCAAAAGCGCTCGTTTTTTTTTACGAAAAACGTTGAAAAAAAGGCAGAAGAGAAACACAGATGAAAACCCTAAACCAATCCGTCTCTCTCGTAAATAAAATACAGTTAGTTGCGCACGTTACATAGAGAGACAGACGTGAATAGCGAGGAGAGAGAGCGAGAGATATGTGTCGCGATGAAGACTACTACTCGTAGTAAAACGAAGAGTGGAGGAAGAAGCGCCATCGACGACGCGCTTCTCTTTAATTCTTTTGTGTCTTCTTCTTCTTCTTCTTCTTCTTCGGAAGTTAGTGTCGATGATGATGATGAAGACGACGACGAGAACGCCGTCGCGCTTTACGCGTACCGATATCACCACCACCACCGCGCGAAAACACCATCATCATCGAAAGAAGAAGAAGAAAGTCCTTGTTGGCGTCTGGAAGAAAAATACACGCGCTTGGAACTCAAACTCGCGGTTTTATTCACCAGTCAGAACATCGCGTGGTCGTTGGAGAAACACTTTGGCGCTCGAAAGAAGACGAGGAGGTGCGCGGTGTTTCTCGACGCGTCGAGCGCGGTGTTCGTGACTGCAATATTGGCGCTTATGCTCTTACGCGTGGAGTTTGTTTGCATAGAACCACCACCAAAACCGCACCAAAAAAACAACGACGATAGGGATAGAAAAGGACGAGAAAAGGTATTTCGAAGGTTTGTTCGAGAGGTTGCGGGGTGCGGTTTCGCAGTCGCGCGCGCATCGGACGGAACGTATTTGGAGGAGATTTTACGACGGGACGAGGAGGAAGAGGAGGAGGAGGAGTCCTTTCTCGTGTTGACGGATATATCGCCGGCGTTGCGAGCGCCGCTCGACGAGGCGAGGATGATGTCGTCCTCGAAAGGATGTCAAGTTGGGGCGAGAGACGCGTTTGCGAGGAAAGCGATGGAGGATTTGAATTCGTTGTTGCGGTCTTCTTCTTCTAATAATAATAGTAATGATAACGCGTACGTGTGCTTCACCTCGGGCACCACGGGTCAACGAAAAGGCGTGAAAACGACGAGAGAAAACATCGACGCGTACGCGAAGGCAAAAGTGAAGAATGAAAAGTTGGATTCGTCGAGTATCGTCGCGTTGGTCAGCGCGCACGTGTTCGACCCGTGCGTGGGAGATATCGCGAGCGCCGTGGTTGGCAAGTCCGCGATAGCGACGTTTTCACCGAGAGACGAGTTGGTGCGAGGAGGAAGTCGCGCGTTGAGAGACGCGCTCGTTGCGAGCCGAGCGACGCACGTGTGTTGCACGCCGTCGTTCTGGGAGTTTGGCGGCATGTTGGACGACGACGACGGTTTACTACCGCTACCCGAGCACCTGAAATCGGTCTCGCTCGGCGGCGAGAAGATGTCGAAAGCGATCAAAGATTCCTTCTTCAAAAGAGAGAGCAAAGTTACTTTACTCAACGTCTATGGCGTCACTGAGGCTACGGTGTATCAAACGAGTAAGAAAATTTCATCATCATCGGAAGAAGAAATAATGAGACATAAAGGCGCGACGAATATTGGAACGCCCCTGGACGAGTCTTTCGCTTCCCTCGTCATCGTCGACAGAAACGACGACGACAACGAGAACGAAAGAAACGACTCGCACGAAGTAGCCGAGGATAACATTGTAGGCGAGATTGCCATTTACGGCCTAGGCATCCCTCCGGAAGGCTATCTCGTCGAGAACAACGCTCGAAGAAAAGCTTTTCGAGACGTTCAATTCAGAGGAAGGAACAATATCTACGAACGAAGAAGATGTTACATGACTGGCGATCTCGGATATTTCGATTCAAAAACGAAAGAATATTACCTGCTCGGTCGTATCGAATCCGATCGTCAGGTAAAAATTCGCGGTCATCGCATCGAATTAGAAGGCGTGGAGAGTCTTATGCGCGAGCGATGCGAGGAAATCGGGCTGATGCCAAACGTGATCGAGCCGTCCTCGATTTTATGTTTCGTGGACGAAATTAGCAGTAGTAGTAGAAGCGATGTCGACGACAACAACAACAACAACAACAATAATAATAACGAAAACACGAAAGAAATCGTAGCTTTTATTAAGCTTGTCGGAGAAAACGATGAAGAAGACGACGACGACGAAGAAAACAGACGCACGCGACGTATGGATGTTCTCTTGGCGATCGATTTGAACTGCGCGCCGTGGCTGTTGCTCTCGAACAACGCAGCTATGATGCCGAGCAGATTTGTATTTCTCGAGAAAGACGAAAACGCGTCGATTCCGTTATCCGCGACGGGTAAACGCGATTTTCGCGCGTTTTACGAGCGGTATCGAAATAAAGAACGATTCTATATCAACCTCGCTTCTTCTTCTTCTTCTTCTTCCAATTCTGAACGAGACGAAGCCGCGAAGAACAAAGACGAGTTGGAAACGCTCGTGGCGAAATGTTGGGCGGACTCGCTGTCGTGCGGCATCAACTTTGAAAACATTAAGAGAAACGATTCTTTCGTGCGCATGGGCGGTAACTCCATGTCCGCACTCATCGCCTGTCGCAAAATAAGAGAGGCGATGAAAAAGAGGAGGAGCACTTTGCTCGAAAATAGTGTCGAGGATAAAGACGATCCAAACGAACCTGGGGTGAAGAAATCGGAAGCCGGGGCGCTGTTGGCGCCGGAAAATATCGACAACGACGAGGATAACATCGACAAGCGTATATGCGGCGCATTTTTGGGCGTCGATGGCGAAGGACCACTCGCGCCGTGCGAACTTCTTCGTCGACCAGTGCTCGCGAGCTACTGCGCGTTCCTCCGGGTGGCGAATTTTGGTCTGAATGCGGAATCGGCATCACCGAAATTATCGACATCATCGTCTTCATCTTCCACCAAGGAAGAACAGATACACCCGGATGTGTTGGCTGCAAAAGCTGCCGTGTATAGGTCGTGTGCGAGAGGTACGGATGTGGCATTAATCCGCGCGCTAGTCGCACCTTTTGCAAACAATGCAGAACTTCTTCGGGAGATTCTCGGAAATAAAAACGCGGCGAACGCGTCGACGAGCGAGATGAGAAGTGAAAACGACGATGAAAATCTTACCGCTTTACACGTCCTCACGTCTCGAGCAAACGTCAACGAAAAATATCTATCCGAAAAGAAAGTGCTCCCGCTTGTTGAACTTCTGGTTCTCGAGTACAAAGCAAATGTGCTCGCGCAAACGCGAAGCGGGAAAACGACGCCGATTCACATCGCCGCCGCGAGAGGCTGTCCAAATATTTTGAAGATTTTGTATCGAGCGCTTGACTTCTTTGATAATCACGACGACGTCTCAAAGAAGAAGGCGGAGAAAAAAGAGCTTTTCTTTGTAAAAGACGTCGATGAGCAAACGTGTTTACATTTAGCTTCGAGATCAGGGAATAGCGAGGCGGTGAGAGCAGTCTTGGACATTTTGTTCGATGGCGACCACGACGATGATCACGACGACGATAACAAAAAAATGTCGTCATTGTCACTGAATATACTACGCGCCACGGACGCTTGGAACCGCACAGCGAGAGATTGGGCGTTTTTTCTGGGATTTAGCGACGTAATCGAGGTATTTTCATCGTCGTCATCTCGCGCAGAAAACGACAACATTCTTCTTCCGGTGGAACGAGAGTTAATATCGCTACCTTCCTCCTCCGAGCCGTCGTCGATACAGATGATATCGTCGAATAATCGAAAGATGGACGTTTCCTCTGAGTACTTAGACACGCTTCTCAAACACTTGAAAAAAGAAGATAAGACGGGCGGCGGTACGATAGAAAACCGTATTCGTGCGGCGTCTGGATTGCGAGATGCCTTGTGCGCCAACGCAAAGAACAGACAAACGGCGTTCGACAGAAACGTGGCGAAAGTTTTAACCGAGACGTTAGTTTCGTCAGTATCCGAAGCAAAAAACAAAACAGAAGACACGTTGGAGACGACACTTCTTCTCAACGTGATATTTTGCATTCGAAACGCGGCTGGATACGGTCCATCTCGAAAACAATTCCTCCAGCTCGACGCGCTTCGCGCTTTAGCTTCTGTGGTGAACGGAAGAAGAAAAGAAAAAGAAAAAGAAGATAATATCTCTTGGCAAGCGTTGTCGGCGATGATTGTTCTTTGTCGAGCGAAAGAGACGAAAGAAGGTCTAATCTCATCGATGGAAATGTTGAAAGAGCTCGGGTACGGCGACGTGTGTCGACCTATTTTCGAGCGAACGCGTTTTAAGTTGAAAAATGCCACGAGAGACGAGATGTAACGAGTAGACGAGAGGCATCCCAGCGTCCTGTGTATATATAGTAGAGGAAGCAACATTTAGTAATTCGTATGTAGTAGTAGTTAATAATTATATATAAACAGTGGTATACGTTGCAACGCGTATCTTTGCTTTAACCGCGTAGAATCATCATCGTAATAGTATATAACTTAATGAAGGATATTTCTTCTTCTTCTTCTTCTTCTGTGTCAATTGTAATGTAATCGTCCTTGTAACTTTTGGAAGCACGCTTGCGGGTCCGAGGCGCACTCTTGCGCTTCTTTGCCCAATTCTTCAGCTTTCGCCTTCAACGCGTCCGCCTCCTCTTGCACCTTCGCCGCCGCATCCTTGGCCGCGGAAGACGTGTCATTCTTGGCATCTTCCGCCGCCGCTTCGGCGTTTTGCTCCGCTTCCTTAGCTTTCGCTTCGGCGTCTTCAGCGTCCTTCTTCGTCTTGCCGACGAGCTTGTTCCAGCACTCCGGAACGTCCTTGAAGCACTCTTGGATGTCATCGGTAATGCTACCACCCAAAACCGCCGTTTGCGACTTTCCTTGTAACTTTTGGAAGCACGCTTGCGGGTCCGAGGCGCACTCTTGCGCTTCTTTGCCCAATTCTTCAGCTTTCGCCTTCAACGCGTCCGCCTCCTCTTGCACCTTCGCCGCCGCATCCTTGGCC
>Ga0255753_1002874_pt1 | contig 18458 bp, 11 predicted proteins | sample 041ome_10_FD_179953 | JGI IMG/M metagenome (GOLD analysis project Ga0255753, IMG submission 179953) | Coastal salt marsh microbial communities from the Groves Creek Marsh, Skidaway Island, Georgia - 041412US metaG (version 2) | ecosystem: Environmental > Aquatic > Marine > Intertidal zone > Salt...
AAAAACCCTCCGCCGATCCCGCCGCCCCCAAGAAGCTGGCCTCCTACACGGTCAAGCTCGACGCCGCCCAGCTGGCGATCCTGGAGGGCATCTGCCGGGCGCGCGGCTGGCAGCCGTTCGAGGTGGCCTACACGCACTTCGCCTTCAAAGGGCCGGACTGCAACGTGTCCGCCTACACCAGCGGCAAGGTGGTGATCGCGGGCAAGGGCACCGAAGAGTTCGTGCAGATGACGCTCGAACCCGAGGTGACCGGGGAGGTGAAGCTCGGCTACGATGACGTCCTGCACCCGGACTGGTTCGAACCGCACGCGGGATTGGACGAGAGCGGCAAGGGCGATTTTTTCGGCCCAGTCGTGGCCGCCACGGTGATTGCCGACCAGGCGGCCATCGAGGCGCTGATCAAGGCCGGGGTGAAGGACTCCAAGACGATCGCCGACACCCAGATTCTCAAGCTCGACAAAATCATCCGCGACCTGCGCGGGGTCACGGCCGAGACCTGCTACTGCGGCATGGACAAATACAACGAGCTGATGGCGCGACCCCGGGCCAACTTGAACCGGCTCCTCGCCTGGCAGCACGGCATCGCCCTGATCAAGGCGCTGGAGAAGCAGCCGGTGCCGCGCGGCCTGCTCGACCAGTTCAGCAAGACCCCGCTCGTGCAGCAGGAGCTCAAGCGCAAGGCCATCGCCAACTTCACGCTCGATATGCGCACCAAGGCGGAGTCCGACCCGGTGGTGGCGGCGGCCTCGATTGTCGCGCGCGCCGAATACGTGCGCATCATGGCCAAACTCTCCGAGCGTTTCGGCGGCAGACTGCTCAAGGGTGCCAGCGGGGCGGTGAAGGACCAGGCGTGCGAGATCATCACCAAGTTCGGGGCCCCGGCCCTGGGCCAATACGCCAAGCTGCACTTCCGCACCGCCTATGAGGTGGTCAAGGCCATGGGCAAGCTCGACGAGCTGCCGCTGCCCGAACCCAACGAACGCACCGAGTGGCGCCGCTAGCGCCCGTTGGATCCGCCCATTGACCGATGCCGAAACGCCGCCAGCTCCGAGGATTCGACCTCAAGCAGATTGACGGTTTCGAATGCCTGATCGGGGTGGACGAGGCCGGTCGCGGCGCGTTGGCCGGGCCGGTGGTGGCCGGGGCCGTGCTGGTGAAGCGCGACTTCCTCGACAGCAACTGGGTCGCCCTCAACGCCCGGCGGATCAACGACTCGAAGCAGCTCACGCCGGTCGAGCGCGACGCCCTTTGGCTCGACTTCGAGGCCCTGATGGCGGAGCAGCAGATCCACGCCCACTTCGCGGCCGCGGATGTGCGCGAAATCGAACAGTTCAACATCCTGGGCGCGACCAAACTCGCCATGCGCCGGGCGCTGGAGGCGATCTATCCGCCGTCGGCCTTTCAGCATCAGACCGAGCCGGACCTCTTCGCGACCGAGGAGGAGATTCGCGAATTCCAGCCTGAGGTCTCGGCCCGGATCCTGGTCGATGGCCTGCGTCTGAAGCACTTTCCTTATCCGCATGACGGGGTGGTGCGCGGCGACGCGCGGTCGCTTTGCATCGCGATGGCGTCGGTCATCGCCAAGGTCGCGCGGGACCGGATGATGGACGAGCTCGACCGACAGTATCCGGGGTATGGGTTCGCCGCGCACAAGGGCTACGGCACGGAGGAGCACCGTCAGGCCATCCTGGCGCGGGGCCGCTGCCCGCAGCACCGCGCGACCTTCCTGCGCAAGCTCATGGCCGGGCGGGTGGACCCGCGGCAGTTCGACTTCCTCGCCTGATTGCGGGTTGCGGAACGCGGATTGCGGATTTTCCTGAGTTTCGCCCCGCCATGCCGCCCAAGAAGCACAGTTCGTTGGACAAGGTCCTCGGCCGCCTCGACACGCTCGATGCGGTCAACCTCACCAATCTTGTGCAGCGGTTGGCCAAGGAGCGCGGGCTCTTTGAGGAGATCTTCAACACCCTGCAGGAGGGGGTGCTGGTCATCACGGCCGATGGGGACGTCGAATACGCCAATGCCTCCGCCCATCGGCTGGTCGGGCTGAAGGCGGAGGAACTCACCGGCACGTCCCTCTGGCGGCTGGTGCCGGGACTGCGGCCGTCCCTTGGCGCCGCGCTGGATGACGGCGCCCTCCCGGCGGTGGCGCGAGAGTTTGAGCTCACTTATCCGGAGCCGCGCACGGTCCGGCTCTACATGGTGCCGTTTCGCGGCGAGGGCAGCAATGGGGCCGGCCAGCGGCGTTATGCGGTCATCCTGTCCGACGTGACGCGCGACAAGGAAACGACCGAGGAGCGCATCGAGAACGAGCGCACGTCGTCGATTCTGCTGTTGGCGGCCGGGGTGGCGCATGAGTTGGGCAATCCGCTCAACTCCCTCAACATCCACCTGCAGCTGATCGAGCGGAAACTGCGCAAGCTCAAGACGGGCACCCGCGACGTCGAGTCGCTGACCGAATCGATCGGCGTGTGTCAGGGCGAGGTGCAGCGGCTGGATGGGATCATCAGCAATTTCCTGGAGGCGATCCGGCCGCAACCGCCCGATTTGGGCGAAGTGCACCTGCTGGAGGTGCTCGATGAGGTGCTGCGCTTCCAGCAGGACGAATTACGCGATCGGGAGATCTTGGTGGAGGTCGAGGCGGCGCCGGACATCCCGATCGTCATGGCCGACCGCAACCAGGTGAAGCAGGTGTTCTTCAACGTGATCAAGAACGCGGTGGAAGCGATGGGGCCGGGCGGGACGCTGCACTGCAAGGCCCGGGCGGATGATGAGTTTGTCGTGCTCCTTCTGGGGGACACGGGGGCCGGCATCGACCAGGCGGACGTGTTGCGGATGTTTGAACCGTATCACACCACCAAGCCGGGGGGGCATGGCTTGGGGCTCATGATCGTGCAGCGCATCATGCGCGAGCACGGCGGCCAGGTCGGCATCGAGAGCAAGCCCGGCGTGGGCACGGTGGTGACCCTGCAGTTTCCGCGCAAGGATCGCCGGGTCCGCATGCTGGCGAAGTAGGCCCGCCGCGGCGCCCTCAGTTCAGGTTGCGGCGTTCGACCGACGAATCGGACCGGTCACTGTTGCTGGAGGAAGACGAGCTGGAGGTGGACGAGGTCGAGGAGGAGGACGCCGAACTCGAATAAGAGGAGGTTGAGCTCCGGGAGGAGGAGGCCGAACTCACGTTGTGCGAAGGTGGCGGGGGTGACGGGGAGGGAGCCGGTCGCGCAGGGGCACTGACCGGTGTGCGCGGATAGGGCGAGGGCGTCACCCCGACTTTGACCGGGCCTCGCATGCGCGGCGAAACGTCGTCGTTGTCGCGCCGGTTCGGCCGCGGGGACTCGCCGACGCGTGGCGCATTGCGTTCGCCGGCGGTGGGCGTGGGGGGGCCGACGAAGGAGTCGTCGACACTGTTCCGGTCACCGCGGTACCGGCGGCCATCGTAGCGGTCCCAGCGGCCTGGCCCCGGGATGCCCCAGCCGGGCCCCGGCACCGCGAAGCGGCGGTGCACGTAGTCATACGGGTGGTCATAGGCGGCGATGCCGAACACGAGGGAATGGTAGACAGGCGGGCCATAGACCCAGGAGCGACTGGCCGCGCTTTGGTAGACGGGAGCCGGGGTCGGATCGGGCAGGGCGGCGATGCTGGCGATTTCGGCAATCTCTCCGTTCTCGACGCGGGCCCGAAAAAGAACATCAGCCCGCTCGGTATCGTCGATCAGGCGGTCCTCGGGCTTGACGAGACCGGCGGCCAGGAGAGTGGAGCGCGCAAAATCCATCGCCGCGGACCGTTGTTCGTCGGAAAGGTCCTCCCCGATAGGCAGATGCAGCATGATCGCGTAGGTGAACGGACCCAGCGGCGCGCCCTCGGCATAGGTGGAACGGGGGGCCTGGTTACACCCGGCGAAGCCGAGCAAAGCCACCAGGGTGGCGGCGAGAAGACAAATGGGTCGGAGCGGGTTCACAGCCGGGCGGGGTTCCTTAGTGGGACCCCGGGGTTCCGCTCCGGTTCCGGTTCGGAACGCGGTCAGCGCGTTTCCGTTTCGTCTTCGTCCAGTGGTTCGACGTGGGCCAGTTCGTGCTCCGCCCGCGAGCCGGGGCCACGCAGCACGCGGGTGACGCAATAGATGAAGAGGACGGTCACGAAACCGACCGAGAGCAGCATGTTGATCCAGCCACCGAGTGTCATGGTCGCAAGGGGTTCAGGGTTAGTCGGCAATCTCCGCGGCGTCGCGGCGGGACCACGTCTTGCCCGCGATGTTCACGAACACGAGGGCAAAGCCGGTCATGATGATGATGAAGCCGACCGTGAGGCGGGCGACCTTGTCGGGCGAGTCGCCCACCAGGTCGTTGACGTAGCCGGTCGGGTTGAACTGCGGATCGCTCAGCGAGTAGTTCCAGCCGAACACATTCTGCAGCAGGAACAGGCCGAAGATCGTCAGCAGGTAGAGCGGGGTGATGTACTTGATCACCACCTTGAACAAATCGGGGATGCGCATCTCCGCGCCCTCGTGGGCGATCTGCCAGCCGCGTTCGATGCCCAGGCCCCAGCCGAAGATGATGACGAGGATGGTGGCCTGCACGAACAGCATGACGGTGCCGACCCAGAAATCCATCGTGTCGAGGGCCTTCAGGTTGGCGGAGAAGTACCAGACGAAGAGCGTGCCGATGGCGGTCATCACGCCGAGCAGCGCGACCGAGGCCTTGCGCTCGATGCCGAGGCCCTCCTCGAGGAAGGCGATGCCGGGTTGGAGCATCGACAGCGAGCTGGTGACGGCGGCGATGAAGAGCAGGACGAAGAAGATGGCGGCGAACAGGTGCCCGGCGGGCATCAGGGCGAAGACCTGGGGCAGCACGTTGAAGCCCAGGCCGAAGGTGCCCTGGCCGACGATGCCGGCCGTGCCGAGGAAGACGAAGGCCGCCGGCACGGTGATCAGGCCGCCCAGGCCGACCTCGCAGAATTCGTTGGCCGAGGTGGCGGTGAGCCCGGAGAGGACCACGTCATCCCGGCTGCGCAGATACGATGCGTAGGTGATGATGACGCCGAAGCCGACGGAGAGGGAGAAGAAGATCTGCCCCGCGGCGGCCAGCCAGAGCTGCGGGTTCATCAGGCTGCGAATGAGGTCGAGTTCGTTGAAGGTGTAGGCCTCGGTCTGATACTCGGCCGGGATGCCGGCGGCATCGGGGTAGCGGGCCACCTCGGCGCCGGTTTCCACGCTCATGACGGCGACCGCCCCGGGGTTCCAGAGGTAGCCCAGGCCGTTCATCACGTTCTGGTCCGGCTTGCTGGGATCGGGGGTGCCGAGGGTGAGCACGCGCAGCAGGATGATGATGGCGATGCCGATCAGGGCCGGCATGGCGAACTTGCAGACGATTTCGATGCCCCTGGAGATGCCGCGGTAGATGAAGAAGAAGTTGAGCAGGTAGACGATGATGACGAACAGGCCGACGTCCTGCAGACCGAACTTGAGCGCCACGCCGTCCGAGGCCGCACCGGTGAAGGCCCCGAAGAACTCACCGTAGTCCTTGCCCTCGATGCTGAGGTTGCCGACGAGCGCGTTGACCGCGTAGCCGAGCGCCCAGGCCTCGATGTAGACGTAATACATGTAGATGATCACCGGCACGACGAAGCCGATGACGCCGAGGTACTTGGCCCAGGGCTTCTTGAGCAGGGCGTGGAAGATGCCCGAGGTGGAGTGGTAGCCATGGCGACCGCCGAAGCGTCCGAGGGTCCATTCGGTCCAGCAGATCGGGATGCCGATCAGCAGCAGCGAGATGAAGTAGGCGATCATGAACGCACCGCCGCCGTATTGGGCGGCGAGGCCCGGAAAGCGCAGGAAGTTGCCCAACCCGACCGCGCTGCCAGCGACAGCGAGGATAACACCGAGACGCGAGGACCAAGCCTCTTTGGTGGCAGTCATGGGGCCTACGGCCTAAGCGCGCGAACGCCGACTGCAACGGTGTTTTTAAACGGGCGCTGTAATGGGCGTCACCTCCGGGGGATCATTCTGCGCGACCTGCGGTCCGCAGGGGCATGCGTTTTCAAGCAAACGATCGCCGCGGGGTCTGGGCAGAGGCCGCTTTGGTCTCGTCATGGGCGCGGGTGGGCGGCACTTCCTTAGCCTCGATGAGGCGTTCCTTGGCGACTGAACCCGGGTCCTGGCTGCGGCGGTGGAGTTGGCTGGCTGCGCTGACGTTGGCCGGCTGCGCCTCGGTGGCGCAGGAGGGAGATGCGGACGCGGCGACCAGGGCCGCGGCGGAAGCACCCGCTACGGTGGGCGATGAAGCGAACGGCCCGGCGCTCGATCCGGAGGCGGAGCTGGCCCAGGCCAGCGAGGCCGCGCAGCAGGAACGCGAGGAATTGGCGCGCGATCGGCAGGCGCTGCAGATCGGGGCCTGGTCACAGGTCAAGGCGATCGCGGAGATCTGGGGCACGCTCCCGGCCGACGTGTTTCCGGGTTTGACCGGGCTTGCCGGTCAGGTGGAAGCGCTGCGTCAGGAGATTGAGACGGAGGACCGACTGCTGATTGGCCGCATCGACCCTGAGGCGCTCACCCGCCATAATCCGGTGTTTTGGCGCGCCGTATTGGAAACCACGGTGGGCGATCCCATGATGGCGGTGTTTGAACAGATGATCTGGGCGGCGCGCGGGCATTTCGACCACGCGAACTGGTTGGTGGAATTGAATCGCTACGGACCCGCGTTGCCGAATTCGGTGTATCGCCTGGTCTATGCCTTTGCCGACGAGATGCGCTCGGTGCGGGCGCGGGTCAGCGCACGCGATCGCGTCCTGTTTGACAGCCTTGAGCCCGAGGAGGTGCCGGCGACGGTGGCGGCGCTGCTCAGCTTTCAACCGGACAACGCCGACTACCATTTGACCAACGTGCTGCTGCGGCTGGGCGCCGCGGGGGTGCCTTCCGAGGAAGTGCATGAGCATGCCGAGGTGGTGACCCCCCTGCTGGTCGAGATGGAGCCGACGGTGCGCTATATCGCGTTGAGCAATCCGCTGGTGGGCGCCCGCCTCAATCCGGATCCCATTGTGCGGTCAGCCGCGTTTCAATTGACCGGTCTGCTCAACGACCTGCAGGACAGCCGCGGGGCGTTTGGGCGGCGGGATTTGGAGCGACTGGCGGCCGAGCTGGAAGCGGCCGGCCTGCGTGACGAGGCTTTGTTCACCTATCGCCGGGCGGCGGCGATGCGGGGCTTCAGCGTGCCGTCCGACTGGATGCCGTGGTGGCGCATCCTGCCCGACCTGATCGGGGCGGAGGAGGCCTCGGCGTTGCGCACCGCCTGGAACAGCGGCGAGATCGCCCCCGTGTCGTTCTACGATGTGGGCGACCAGGAGGCCGAGGTGCCAACGATGCCCCTGCATCCGATTATGCAGGAACGCGCCCAGCGAGCGCTGGTCGAGGCCTCGCGTCGGCTGGAGAAACCGAATGTGTCAGAACGGGAGATGGCCTTTGCGCTCGTGACCCGGGCCGAACACCTCGGACATCTGGGGCGTTGGGATGAAGCCAGCGCGGCCCTGGAGGAATTGCCTGAAGCATTCAAACCCGCGGGAGCGATGACCGGCGTCTGGCTGGCAATCTGGAGTGGGCGGCTGGACGAACTGGATGAAAAGGTGGCGGCGATCGATGCGCGGGCCTTCGAACTGCAGCCCTCCCTGCCAGCGCTGGCGCGGGCGGCGCAGGGGGATTGGACGGGCGGGGCGGATTTGTTTGCCGCCGGCGCAGAGCGTACGGAGGTCGATCTCGAGCACCGGGCCTATTACACGATGATGGCGGCGGTGTTTGCGCGCCTCGGCGGCGATGATGTCCGCGCGGACGACCTGATTGCCCGGGCCAACGCCATGGTGGTCGATGCGGACGGGTTGGACTGGGTCAAGAGCCTGGCCCGCGGCATGGCCGGCGAGCAGGGAATGGGTCCGGTGGGTACGGATATCACCGAAGTGGTGGAGGCGGGCCGGATCTGTGAGCAACGCTTTTACCGGGCGTTCGCCGCCGGCGTGCCGGCGGATGAGCAGCAGCTCCTGTTGGAGGCCTGTCTTATCACCGGCGTGGTCGACTTCGTCGAATACACCGCGTCGATGCTGCGCCTGCGCGAGATCGAGCCGGAGCGGTGGGATCCGACGCAGGTCCCTGAACTGCCGCCGGCGCCGGTGCGGGACTCGGATGATGACGATGATGACGACACGGATTGGACCGACGAAGCCGCGCCCTTCTGGTCATTGCCCTCATGACAACGTTGTTTTCCAAGCGGAGCGGCTGGCGATGTGGGGCCCTGCTGGCCGGCCTGGGCTTGCTGGGGCTGGCCGGGTGTCAGGCTCCCTCGACGCGCACCAACCTGCCCATCGGGGCACCGCCCAAGGAGCTGGTGCAGGCGGAGGCGTTTGAAGAGCTCAAGCGTCTGACGGGTGAACTTGAACAAGCGGCGTCCGCCGCCCGCCCGGGCATCACCGCGCTGGCGGCCGACCTGCGCGCGGCCTTCGGCGAGGTCGAGACCACGATGGGCGTGCAATACGATCGCATCGATGCCGAGCGGTTGATTCGGCGGAATCCGAATTTCTGGCGGGCTAGCCTGGAATTTGCCGCCGATGACTCCCTGCCCGGGGCGCTCGAAGTCCTGGCGCTGGCCACGGCGGGTCAATTGGAGGAGGCCGCCGATGCGTTGGAGTTTTTGCGGGCCGGCCCGCTGATGCCGGAGGCGCTGGACCGGCCGTTGCTGGTGCAGGGGCATTGGATCTCGCAATGGCAGGGCGGCCCCCCGGCGGAGGATGTCTGGTCCCTGCGCGGTGCGACGGCGCAGGAACGCTGGGCCCCGTTGAAGCGGTTGCAGCAACTCCACCCCGAGTCGGCACTGGTGGCCTGGGAACTTCTGCGCATGCGCTGCGATCTCGCCGACATCGCGCTGATCGGCAAACCCACCGACGAATCCATGCGGGCGCGCATCCTGGAACTGGAGCCCCAGGCCTTCGAGGTCCTGGAGGAGAAGCGACCGCTCTGGGCCCGGATCATCGAGACCCGGGGTGAGGCGGGGGACGCCGCCCAGCGCATTGCCCGCCGGCTGACGGGTGACCAGGGCAGCCCGGTGGTGCTGACGGCCGATGATCTGGCGGAGCTGGTGGCGGATTTTGAACGCATCGGCGAACCGGCCTGGGCGCTGCGGGCGGCCCGTATGCAGGCCGGCATGCGCGGCGGGATGACGCCATCGGATCGCGCCGCGTGGGAATTGCTTCTGCCCCAACTGGTCGGCGCAGAAGCGGCCGCCGGCATCCTGGCCGACTGGCCGCCGGCCGCGACTCCGGCAGCGGTGGCATTATATCCTGCCGAGAAACCGCCCGCGGGGCCCACGGGGCTGCCCACGGATGAGTTGGTGGCCGGTTACTACGAACGCATGCGCCGCGAAGCCGGGGCGTTGATCGACGACATGGAGACCCCGGATGTGCGGCTGATGGGGGCCTACCGTTGGCGCCTGCAGGTGAACCGTACGTTGGGCAACTACGCGGCGGCGGAGGCCGACCTGAACGAATATGCCGTGCGGGACACCCACACCAGGCAGGCGGATCTTGAGCGGCTGCAGCTGGCCATCCTGCGCGGTGACGAAGCAGCGGTGAGTTCGATCCGCGTGAACCTCCGGCGCGCGTTTCGCACGGCCGAGAACCGGATCGCGCTGGCCATGGCGCCGGTGATGCTGGGCGACTGGGCGGAGGCCGAGAAACGGTTCAAGCAGGCGCACGATACCTATAACGCCGGCCCCCGGATCAAGGGTTATGCCGCGCTCTACGCGCATGCCGCCGCCGTGCTGGACGGCGGGGACCGCAACCGATTGTTGCGCGCGGTGATCGCGGAAAACGAGCCGGACGACTGGATCACCCGCGTCCTGCGGGCGGCCTTGGGTGAGATCAGCCGCGAGGTGATTCTGGAAATGGCGACCGAGGAGAGCGATTACGAGACGGTGGGACGGGCCTGCGAGGCGCATTTCGCCCTGGCCTTTGCCCCCGGTCAGACCGACCCGGGGCGCCGGGCGGAACTCGAGGCCTGTCTGGAAACCGGGGTGATTGGCTTCGTGGAATACGATTTTGCGCTGCTCTGGCTGCGCCGCACGCTGCCGGGACGATTTTGAAGTCGCGCGGCCCGGCCCAGACCGCGATGGTGGCCGCGATTTCGCCGCATGAGTGATACCACGCGTTCCGTTCGTGCCCCGACGCTGGGCGAGGCCCTGATCCCGGTCGGCTTCCTGGTCGTTTTCCTGGCGGGCTCGGTGCTCAACCTCAATGACTTGCCGCAACTCGCGGTGATCACCCCGGTGTTGGAGGCATTGGCCAAGGTCCCGTATTTCGGGGCCGTCCTGCAGGCTTCGATTCCGGTGCAGGTGCCGCTGCTGGCCGCGGCGATGGTCGCCTCGTTGATGGCGGTGCGGTTGGGCTTCCGCTGGGCCAGCATTCAGGACAGCTTTCTCGATGGCATCCGGCTGGCTTTGGGGGCCGTGTTGATCCTGCTGGTGGTCGGCATGTTGATCGGCACCTGGATCGCGAGCGGGGTGGTGCCGATGCTGATTGTCTGGGGTCTCAAGCTGCTGTCGCCCGGGGCGTTCCTGGTGGCGGCCTGTGCGGTGTGCGCGGTGGTGTCGCTGGTCAGCGGCAGCTCGTGGACCACCGCCGGCACGGTCGGCGTGGCCTTGATCGGGGTGGGGCAGGGGCTCGGCGTGCCGCTGCCGATGGTGGCGGGGGCGATTGTGTCCGGCGCCTATTTCGGCGACAAGATGTCGCCGCTCTCCGACACGACCAACCTGGCCCCGGGCGTGGCCGGCGCGGAGCTCTTTGACCATGTGCGGCACATGATCTGGACGACGGGGCCCAGCTTTCTGATCGCCCTCGTGCTCTACTGGTTGCTGGGCCTGAGCTACGGCGGCGGCGAGGCCTCGGCCGGGGACATCGATGCCATCATCGCCACGGTGACGCAGAACTTCAATTTGTCGGGCTGGCTGGTGGTGCCGCCCCTGCTGGTGCTGGGCCTGGTCATCGCCCGCGTGCCGGCCCTGCCGGCGCTGGTCATTGGCACCGTTTTCGGCGGGGTCGCGGCGAGTGCGCTGCAGGGCGCGACGCTGGCCGAGGTGTTGAATATTTCCTACGACGGCTTCGTGGCCGAGACCGGGGTGGCCGCGGTTGATGACCTGCTCACCCGAGGCGGCATGAGCAGCATGTATGGCACGGTCGGCATCATCCTGTGCGCGATGTGCTTCGGCGGGGTGATGGAGAAGTCCGGCATGCTTGGTCGCATTGCGGATGCGATCCTGCACCTGGCCCGGTCCCGCGGCGGACTCGTAGCCGCGACGCTGGGCACCTGCACGGGGATCAACCTGGTGGCGTCCGACCAGTATCTGGCGATCGTGGTCCCGGGCCGGATGTATCGCACGGCCTTCCTGCGCCAGGGGCTGCATCCGAAGAACCTGTCGCGGTGCCTGGAGGATGCCGGCACGCTCACCTCGCCGCTGATTCCGTGGAATTCCTGCGGCGCCTACATGTTCGCGACGCTCGGGGTGTTCCCATTGGCCTACCTGCCGTTTGCGTTCCTCAACCTGCTCAATCCGCTGATATCGGCGCTTTACGGCTTCACCGGCTGGACGATGAGTCCGGCCACCTTCGGCGAGGAAAAGGAAACCCCGTGATGATCGGTTTGGAGCCATGACGCTGATCGACCGCTACGTTTTCCGCGAGTGGCTCGCCATGCTGGTCCTGGTACTGGTGGCGCTGATGGGCCTGCTGCTGATGCAGGCGATGTATGACGATTTTCGCGACCTGCTGGACGTGGGGGCCGGGGTGATTGACGTGATGTTTTATTTTGCGGTCAAGATGCCGAGCTATCTGTCCGTGGTACTGCCGCTGGCGTTGCTGGTTTCCCTGCTCTACGTGCTGGGTCGACTGCACCGGAACCTGGAAATCACGGCGTTGCGGGCGGCGGGGGTGGGTTTGTTTCGAGTCACCCGCACCATCTGGCTGGCCGGCGTCGGCTTGTGCGCGCTGACGTGGTATCTCAATTCCGTGGTGATTCCCTGGTCGGTGGAGGAGTCACGGGGAGTGTGGCAGGGGCTGCTGTTCCAGTCCGAGGTACGGGAGGAGCAGGCGGTTGATCGCGTGGGCTCGACGGCGACGGTGGCGTTCGACAACCGGCAGGACGGTCGGATGTGGTTCATGAATCGCTACAGCGCATACACGGGGCGCGGTTACGGCGTGGCGGTGACCGAGCTCGACGAGCTGCGCCGGGAGAAGACGCGGCTGCAGGCGCGTGAAGCCTGGTTTGACGCGGCCGAAGGCGGCTGGGTGTTCAAGGATGGTCGCGAGACCTGGATCGACCCGGCCACGGGGGCGGTGCAGCGCACGACGGCGTTTGAGCGCAAAGTCGTGACTCACTACCAGGAGGATCCGGCCCTGATGCTGGTCTTCGACCTCAAGCCGGACGACCTGTCGTTCCACGAGCTGCGGCGCATCATTGATTTTTACCGGCAGGAAAACGATCCCAAGCTGACGCGCTACGCCGTGCGCTATTATTCGGCGATGGCGGACACGCTGGGGCCGCTGATCATCATCGCCCTCGCAATTCCGTTTTCGGTGAGCGGGGTGCGGGTGAACCCGGCGGTGGGAGTTTCCAAGTCGATCGGGCTGGTGCTGCTCTACCTGGTGCTGGCGAAGTTCAGCGCCGCGCTGGGCACCCAGGGCACGCTGCAGCCCGTCGAGGCGGCGATTGCGCCCGGTGCGATCATGCTGCTGATCGGCCTGGGCCTGATGCAGCGGGTGCGGTAACGCAGCAGCTGGTTACAGCGCCGACAGCCGTTCCCACAGCGGATCGAAAGCGGTGCGGGTCTTCTCGTCCGGGGCGAGCTGCCGGGCGAGCATCACCAGCTGCCGGGCGTGGCCGATCCGGCCCTGGGTCGCGAAGATCACGGCGGTGGGCAGGATGACGGTCGGTTCGGAGGGGAAGCGGCGGGCGAGCGCCAGCAGACGGTTCAGCTCGACCGGGGCGGGCGGGTTCTCGGCGTTGAGCCAGACCGTGGCATAGAGCGTCGCGGTTTCGAGAAGCAGCGGTTCGTCGTCCAGGGCGGGCTCCAGCAGTTTTTGCAGATCAGCGACCTGGACGATGTCGAGACGGCCGTTGGGCGGAAGCTGCGCCCGGTACCCGGCGTAAATCAATTGGGCCAGGGTCTGGCGTACTTCGGGCCGGGTGTTGCCCCCGGCGAGGGCAGCGGTGAGTTCGCGGCGGGCCTCGGCATGGTTGCCGGCCTCGAATTCGAGCAGGCCGGCGGTGGCCTGCAGGTCGGGGTGATCGCCACTGTTCTGACGGGTCAGCTCGATGGTGCTACGGGCTTGCCGCAGGTAGTGGCTGGCGAGCTCGGGATGCTGGGCGCGGACAAAGCCGACCTGCAGACGTTCCCACTCGGCGCGCAGGCGGCCGGATTCAGCGGGGGTGGCCCGGCGCTGGCGCGGGGCCCGCTCGGCCGTCGCCTGGAAGGTCAGGTCGATCTCTTCCTGGGTGGCGTCCGGCAGGTAATCGGCAAGGCGGTCGCGGGCGTCGGCAAAGCCCAGACCGAAGTGGCGGCGAAACAGGGCCTCGGTGAGGGGCCGGGTTTCCACGTCGTCAACGAAGCCCCAGAACGCATCCGGACCGGGACCGCCCTCCGCGAACAGGGCCCAGCGGGTGAAAAGCACGGCCTGCTCGCGCCAGACCTTGGCCCGGGCCGGCTCCAAGTCCATGGGGTTACGGCTGAAGAACAAGGGCAGTGGAAACAGGTCGCGCGGACGATCGCTGTCGAGTCGGAGGGCATCCGTCTCGGCCGGCGAACGCCAGTAGGCGGCGTTCAGCCGCAGCAGGTCGTCGCCAAAGGCGCTCTGGGCCCAGAGACCGATCAGCCCCTGCACGACCCAGGGCGGCAGGGCGGGGGTGCGCCGGGCGAGAAACTGACCGACGCGGCTGGGGGTGAAGGCAAATTCCACCGGCGTCTGGCCGGCCATGGACGCGTTGAAAGAACTCAGCGCGGATCCGCGGGACACGGCGCGCTCGACGGCGTCGCTGCGCTGGTGGGTGGCGAACAGGGCGGTGCGGTCGCGACCGTTGATCTGGAGGTTGGGCAGCGCCTTGGCGATGCGTCGGCCGCCGGTGGCGGTCGCGCTCCGGTCCTGGTCGAGCATGGTCTGCAGCGCCTCGTCGCGGGCGACGGTGCCGGCGGCCTCGTTGATCAAGACCACGAGCTCGGGCACGCTGCTGTGCCAGCGATATTTGGCGGGCACGAGGCGGTTGAGCGCAGCGGTTTGCTGCAGGTAGTAGTCGGCGAACTCGGGACCGATCTGTTCGGAGCCGGTCGAAAGCACGGTGAAGCCGGGGGCTTCGATGATATACCAAGGCTGGGCCCGGCGGCCCTCGCCCCGGTCCACCAGGAACGGCGGCAGGGTGACGACGTTGGCGGCGGTTTCCGCGGGTTCGTCCTGGGCGGGCAAATTCGCCGCAAGGGCCGCGAGACCAAGTCCGAGATGGAGGGTTTTACGCAGTCGGTTCATCGGTCGTCCTCCGGGACTTCAACGGCGTCACCGATCTCCACCCCGAAGCTGTAGAGGGAGTCGTTGAAGAACTTGGCCACTTCGAGCCAAACCTCGGGCCGGGCGTCGATCGGGCGGCTCCACGCGTGCGTCGGGACCTCCCAGTATTCGGCCGGGTTTTTGTGGCGGCTGAGTGCGCGGCGCAGTTCGGTGGCGTCCCCGAGCGGTTGCAACAGATTGCCGGTTTCCTGACCGATCATGACGCGGGCCTGCAGTTGGGCGACTTGGTTGATGACGGACAGCTCCTCCCGGTGAGCCCGAGACGGTTCAAAGTACCAGTCGGCGAACAGGGCGCGGGGGCTGACCGGATCGGTCTCAATGCGATCCAGCATGGTCGAGAAAACCATGCCGCGGAGATTGAATTCAGGCGAATCGGCGCCGACGCCTTCTTCATTGATGAGACTGCCGGCCCCGCTGTTGGCGGATCCCGCGAGGGCCTGCGTGTCGGCGAGCGACGCCTCGTGCAGGGCGAGGGCGGCCTGGGCGGCCTCCAGGTTGCGACTGCGCGTCTCGGGCAGTTCGCGGGGGGGCGGCGCCACCCGCAGTCGGTCGAGATCGTTGTAGCCGTTGAGAGTCACGACACAACGGATTCGCGTGGGGAGCAGCTCCGCGGTGCGTAGGGCCAGCCAGCCGCCGTAACCGATGCCAACCAGGGCGACCCGGCGGCGGTCGAAGGATTGTTCACTGGCTAGATAATCGAGCAGCGCCGCGATGTCGTCGGCCGCGGCCTGGTCGGGCCGGGTGCGGGCCCGCTGCGGGTCGCCGTTCCAGCCGACGCTGCCGGGCGGTTGGACCTGCAGCACCGTGCAACCGAACTCGGCCAGCATTTGCGCCACCGCCGAGTAGGACGACTCGGTCGGCACCCACAGCGCGTCGGGGAGCAGGCAAACGAGGGGCGCCGGCGTGATGATCGGGGCATTAGGCGTGGTCAGGAGCGCATTGACGGTGCCAGTGCCGTCCAGTCGCTGGACCCTCAAGGCGACGGTCTCGTGACGGGCTTCCGGGCCGAGCCGGGGCATGCGCCGCACGTATTCAACATAGGCGGCCGTGCGGCGGTCATGGACAAAGTAGCGGCCGGGGTCGGACAGGCTGTCGACGCGAATGAGGAAGCGGTTGCGATCGTCGCTCCAGTCGAGCACCTCGACACGGCGATCCGGAAACTGGGCTTCCATCGCAGTCGTGATTTCCGCGAGTTCCTCATCCAACCATTGGATGGGCGTGGTCTCGTCGATCGTGCGCAATCCGACCGGAGCGAGGTCACGGCGATCGAGGATGAACGGCAGTTCGGGCGGTTGGGGGCGGTAGTCGGTGTAGAACACGGCGGCGTTCTCCTGGCGCAGGATGCGTTCGGTGCGCCCGATCGCTCGGGGCGCCAGATCGGTCGCCCAGGGAGCGAGATCGAGCGGGGCATTGGTCGGCGGCAGGATCGTGATCTCGTCGGTGACCACGTTGAGCTGATCGAGAAAGGCCCGGCCGGCGGGGTTGAACCGAACGAGGTAGAGTGTCTCCGGGTCGCCGGCGAACCCAAGGGGGATGCGGTCGCCTTGCCAGAAGCGGTTGGGATTGGCGGCGAAGCTGGTGGCGACCTCGTCGTCCAGCACCCGGTCGAGTTCCCGCCAGCGTTGCAGGCGGCCGTTGGCAGTCAGCTCCCGTCCGCGCCAGTTGAACGGCACCCGGGTGCGATCGGCCAGGTAGCGGATCCGTCCCTGGCGGTCGATCACGACCTGGGTGGCGGGACTGGTGATACGGGTCTCGTCGATGGTTTCCCAGCGGCCCGTTTCCATATCGAGCCGGACCGTGGCCAGCGTCGAGTTGTTGAGCTCATCGCCGGCGACACCGGCGACGATGACGGAATCGGAACCGTCCGGATTGACGCCGATCAGGCGGGGGGGCTGGTCAAGTTCGTAGCCCTGGAGCGGATTGTCCCGGATTTGCTCCAGGGCCTCGCCCTGCAGGTCAAGCGAGCGATGGCTCACACGGGTTTTGAACGCCCGGGGGCTCAGCAGCGGGCGAATCTGGTCCGCGCCGAGGTCGATGGCGGCGATCACCCAGTCCTCGGTGGCGAGCACGAGGCGGCGCGGGCTGGTCCATTCGAGAGCGACCACCTCCGCGGTGGCGAGGTCGCCCAGGTGGACGGCATACGTCTCATCGGGGTTGTCCGTGGCGATGATATCGATGCGCGTGTAGGGTCCCTCCGTCACGGTGTAGGCGACATGGCGGCCGTCGCGGGAAAGGGTGGCGTGATCGGTGCGGAACGGGGCGAGCTTGAGCGCGAGGTCCTCGGCGTTGGCGACCGGTCGGCCGTCGTCGAGCCGCAGGTGCGGCATCAGGGAGCGCAGGTCAGCCGAGGTGACGAGGGGGCGCTGCGCGAAGGCGAAGGATACCAAGGCCAGAGCTCCGGCCAGAGCAAGCGGCAGGCGTGGGGGAAAGGGGCGACGCATGGTGGGGGGAAATGAACGTCAAGGCCTTCGGCCCCCGGGGCAATCCCCGAGGTGCCGAATTCCCGGCGACGGCGCGCTTCAGGACGACCGGCTGCGCAGGCCGCCCAATTGGGCGAGCAGGCGCCGCAGGATGTCCCGGGCATTCTGGGTGTGCGCCTGATCCAGACCGAGATTGAGCAGGCTGACCGCCTGGCCGATTTCGCCGATGTGGGCGTAGACCAGGGCGACGCGGCCGATTACGGCGGCGTCGGACGGAAAGTTGCGCACACCCTCCTCGAGGGCCTCAAGGTCGGGGTCCAGGGGACGCATCTCCGAATTCAGCCACAGGTCACCCATCAGGGTGTAAACCTCGGCCATCCGCGGTTCGTTGCGCCGTGCGATGGCGAGCGCGGAGAGCACACCGCCGGTGTCGGCGGCCGAGATGGGAGCGCCGCCGGCCGCCGCCTTGGCCATTTCGAAACGAACTTTTGCGAGTGCGTAGGCGGCGCGGGGCCGGGTGGCGCCGAGCGCGATGGCGGTTTCCAATTCACGGCTCGCCTCGGGATAGTTGCCGGCGTCGAACTCGAGCAGACCGGCGGCGACAGCAATCTCCTGGGAGCTGCCGATGGCGCGCTTGGCGGCCTGCAGGTTGTTGCGGGCGTGGCGCAGGTAGGCGGGCGCCAGATCGGGGTGCTGTTTGCGCACGAAGGCGACTTCCAGCCGTTCCCATTCCGCGCGGATGCGGGCGGCTTCGACGCTGCTGGCGGCGCGGGCGACGATGGGCGGCATCGGCGGCAGGCGCCCCGGATCGATCTCGAAGTAGTCCTGCACCGCCTGTGGAAGGTAGTCGCTGACCGCGTCGCGCGCCTCCACGTAATCGAGGCCGAAGCACTGCTCAAACGCGGTCGCGTCGACCGGGCTGCCTTCGATCCAGTCAAGAAAACGCCACAGGCTCGACCGGTGGGCGCCTTCATCGGCGAAGAGCGCCCAACGCACGAAGAGCGCGCATTGGTCACGCCAGGCGGCGAGGTGCTCGGGGGTGGCGTTGGCGGGTGGCGAGTCGAAGAGGCGGCGCAGCGGGGCGACTTCGCGCGGCCGCAGCGGGTTGCGACGCAGCATGTCGGCCTCGAGCGGGGTTTCCCAGTGGTTGGAATCGACCTTCACCTTACCGTCCTCGAGTTCCGTCTGCGCATAGACGCCGACCATGCCGGCGATGAACCAGGGCGGCAGGCTGGGGGTGCGCCGGGTTAGGCGAAATGCCACGAGTCCGGGGGTGAACTGGAAGCGGTTTTCGGAATCCATGCGGAAGCCGAAGAGGTCCCGGGTGTCGAACCGAGTCGGGGTGCGGTTGGCTTCGCGGCGGATGAAGACGACGCTGCTGTCGGGGTCCTCCAGCCGCAGGTTGGGCAGGAACTCGGTCCGCTCGCGCTGCCGCCGGTTGGTGGTGGCGTTGTTGTTCGC
>Ga0255753_1002875_pt1 | contig 18457 bp, 40 predicted proteins | sample 041ome_10_FD_179953 | JGI IMG/M metagenome (GOLD analysis project Ga0255753, IMG submission 179953) | Coastal salt marsh microbial communities from the Groves Creek Marsh, Skidaway Island, Georgia - 041412US metaG (version 2) | ecosystem: Environmental > Aquatic > Marine > Intertidal zone > Salt...
TGTCGCTCATTTTCCAACCGTTTCCGTAATCCTACGTGAGATATGTCTCTACCTGTATTTCGTGTTAGCCAATTAGCTACTTCACGATAAGAGTACTGTTTAAGATATTTTTGTGCCTGTTCAAGCATATCAAGTTCATGCTCAATAGGTAATAGTACGTCAGGATCGTCAGGGTCTATTTCATACCCAAATGGTATTGTCCTAGATATACGGGGAATACGAACCCATTCGTTATCTTCTTTTATGTCTGTTGGTTGGGGTAACTTCCACTGTTTAAGAGGTTTAGTCATCATCATCCATTTGTTTTGGTGGCATTAGCATTACACCACCTTTTGCTTCTACTTGCATTTTCTCTGTTTTAACTAAACCAGTACGGTCAAGTAATTCTTTAGCTGCTTGCATCTTGTCACGAATACCTAGCTCAGTAGGATCATATAAAGCACCTACCATAGCCATTGCAGCTTTAGGTGCATTACGTGCCATGTATGCTGATGTAGCATCTAAGATTTCTTCTTTTAAAGAGTTAATGATCTCCGTAGATGAAGTAGCATCCGAATATCCTGCTATTCGTTTAGCAACATTAATGTCACCACCTGCTTCGTCAAATAAAACTGCAAGTAGTTTTTGTTGTTTTTCTGTTAATGCTCGTGCCATTTTAACTCTTTCTTCTAAATAATGCAAGCACAAAGTTTGCTATTGATTGACCTATTTGTGTTGGGGTTGGTAGTAGCCATCCTAGTAGTAATAACATTATAACCCAAGGGGGTATGTTTTGATTGTTGATCATTAGCTTTTCTACTGGACCTGCTTCTACTTCTTTTGTTTCTGTGATAATGTCACGTCCTGCGTTATTAGTTTCTTCTTCTTCGTAAGTAACTACAGCTTGTTTGTTTTCTTTACCAAGTTGTGTATTAGCAGCTACGTTAGTTCCACCTGTAGGTAACAGTGAAGTTAAACCACAGCTAGATAACAGTAAAACCAATACTAACCATTTCATTACATCATCTCAAAATGTGGAGCATCAATAAATGGTCTACGCCCTTGTGATCTACGTAAATCAATATATGCATTCATTGCATCTTCTGCAGTGTCATCGTAATAACGGATGTCACCCTCTGACCAAGCTGCACCCCATTTGATAGGCACCTCTAGTTCTTCCGCTGCCTGTGCCATAGCATCACAAATGTTATCGTAAACATTTAGTTCCCATGAAACATTAGAACCAAAATAAGCTACGAGGTCCACAGCATGTGAGTATCCATCTTCTTGAATAAGATGTTTAGATTTCATAGTCTGTGACCGTCCAGAGTTATACAGTTCTTCTTGTTCTGCTAAAGTTCGGACACCATATGTCACACCAAAGTCAACGTCAGTTAGTTCAATAGCACGTTTAACAACTGCTACCATATCAGGATGTACACCATCTAACTTTCCTAGTGAACGACTACTTAAACTAAATCCCATTATCGCATATCCTTGCTCATTGCTACTTTATTGCCCATAGGTTTACCTGCCATATAAGCTGTAGCTCCCATATAGGCTGCAACTACACCAGTTTGTGCAATATAAAACAGCCCTAGCAAATCTGCTAGAGCACTTACACGTGAGTCTGACATAAAAGGAGTAAACAGAAATACAGTAAAGATAATCATCATGCCCATAGCTACCCATGCCATAAACTTTTGTGATTCTGCTTTTTCTTCACGTAGCTCTATTTCAAGCATACGTTCTTTCATTGCTACTTCTTCTGGTGTAATCTTACCATCACCATCAATATCAAAATCAACCACCATTACACCCTCCGAAAACGTGCAGCCGTTTTAGCTGCCCCTTTAGGTTGCTGAGAAAATTGTTTACCTGCTGCAGTATCTTTTCTTTTCTTTGCTGAACTAGCTGCATACTGCGAACTAGACATTGCTTTAATTGCCGCTTCAGGGAGATAACGTTCTCCTGTAGCTTTTGGACCTTGCGTTGAAGGTTTACCACTTTTGGTTCTCCACTTTTGTTTTGTCCACCTATCTAGGCTTTGTTGTGATTTAGTTTTAGCCATTTGACATTAACCATGCAAAGAATATAATACCGCCTATGCCACAAAGTAAAAGTAAACCTGATATAGTCCAAGTTATAATTGCTTCTTGTAACTCAGCTTTACGATATTCATGTTCTCTTTTTTGTTTACGTATCTTAGCTTCAATACGTATAAGTTCATCCCAAGCTGATGGACCCATTGTGAAACTAATATAATCTTTTAGCTCTTTACGCATTTGCTCTGCTTTACGTTTAGCTGCAAATACTTCTATAGCTTCAGATTCAACAGAGCCACCTAATGATTTCCACCAAGGGGGATTGTTTACTTGTTTCTCAGCTTGACCTAAGTCAGCCATATGTCCTGCCCACTGCGTTAGTTGACTAGACATGTCCTGTAAGTCCTTGCCAATAGCAAAGCCTTTTTTAAGTGCATTGAAGGCAACAGTGGCCCCACTGATAATTGTCACTGGGTCCATATCGCCCTCTTAGCTTTTATATCCACCACCTGCAGCTTTATACTGTTTGGCTAACATCTGGGCTTTACGTGCAGACCATTGACCTGCACTTCCACCTTTACTACCTGCTTTAATCTTGTTGAACAAGTTTTTACGCATGGTTGGCTTGGTGTAGTTTCCCGCCGAATTTACTGTTGAGGTACTGCCACCACGAGACATTTTCTTTTTTGTTTTTGTAGCTTTGGACTTCCTCATAAGCTATTCTCCGAATATCTCCACGACCAATACCAATATCGTTTAACTCACGATCTGACATACGATATAGTTGCATTGCTGCAATCTTTGCATTTGCTTCACGTTGACGAGCTTCAATTAATGCAACAAATACTTTTTTAAACCATTCTTTCATAACTATCTCCTTATGTTATCGGTAACTTTTGCTACCAGAGATAGTTATATCATATATAGTTATATCATACTACATACAATAATGCAACCCCGTTATGCATTTAGTTAAAACGGGTAGCTTCAAAGTATTCTTCCGTAGCTATTGTTACCGTAACTGAACTACCTGCACTTGCTAATCCACGAATTAAATCATTTTTTTCAAGATACAAAGGATACTCAGTTATTTGTAAAATAGAATTAGGAACCATTGTTACTGTTTCAGCAATAGTAAAATAAGTAGTACTTGACGATTGATACCAATCTAAACTAAATGTAACAGAAGAACTAGAAGTATTAGAAACTATTATACTACTTATGTCTGCATTAAATCTTTCAGGAACTGTGTACACATCTTGATTAGATGTGGTCAATTCTAAAGAAAGTGTTCGTTTTTTTCTTGGTATCATGGGGCTGTATTCGCTATATAAATAATATCTAAACCTGCAGCAACTCTTAGATCAGCATTAGAGCTAGTTGCGACAGCCCTTACCTCAATATCAGTTTTTTCAGGAAAAGGAATAGGGCAAGTATATGTTTGTGTAATAGCTGCAGCAAATACATCAAACTTATCTGCTGTACGAAATACACCGTTTTCTCTACGAGCATTAACGTTTATAGTTGCAACCTTATTGTTTTGTTCTGTGAACGCTGTAATCTTAGTAGCTAATAGATAAGCTGTGTAACCTGCAGGTACAGTCCACAAAGCCATAAGCGTTTGGTTTTCATTAGTGTTAATCTGTGCGTATGTTGTACCACCGTTAGCTATAGTAGTGTTTGCTGTTATAGCCTGTGATCCTGAAACAAAAGCACGATAGACTCGTAAGAATGTTTGTGTAGTGGTAGCTGTACCAGTACTTGCTAGTGTGACTTCTTCCGATACTTCGTTGTAGTTACTGTCTAGTCCTTGCACCGTAATAGCTACACCATTGTCTGTAGCACCTGCGCCACTAGTTACTGTCATAGCTACAGCACTAGAAGGATAAACATAAGCACCACCTGCATCCCAAATAGTTTCACTTATATCTTGTATTAAAGGATTGTGACCAAACTTAAATAAACGTTTGTGTCCATCTACAAGACCTCGTGAAACTTGTATGAAATAAGGATAGTCGCCAACGCCACCACCCATAGTCGTTACTTTAGGATACGAGGTAATAGACATTACTTTTTCAGTACTTTCTTAATTGTCTTAACTACCCAAGCTTCATTTACTTCGGTATCAGGATCGTCTGCAATAAAGTGACCATTCTCATCACGAGCACGTTCCATTACAAGTTCTGTTTCTTCTACCTTAGCTTTAGCTTTTTTAGGTGCAGCTTTCTTCTTGGGTTTGTCCATGCCTAGAATAACTTTGATCTCAGGCACCTCTGTAATACGATTACCTTCAGCATCTGTAGTGAGTACCATTTCTTTTGTACTCATGCACATTACTGCGTTACCTTTATCTAGCACCATATAGCCTAGCTTTGTGATTTCATTCATTTGTTCAGGTGTCATTTTTTCTTCCTGTTATCTTTTGTGTTTAATACCATACCGCCTACACGATAATCGTTTGCACCTTTAGCACATTTCTGTGAAGCTGTACATGCTGTAGGTGTAGTACAGGTAGGACACAGTTTAAATGTTGTCCCACCTTTTGCATATTGATTGTATCCTGATGCATAGGCAGCTTGTCCTTGCTTGACTGCATCAATGCGGCGTTTGTAAACTTTACCAGTCTTACCCCACCGATAACCACCTTCAACTTTTTCTACAGGCATTACGAACTTGTTCCTATTTCAAAACACGCAGGTATTGCATACACACCTCGTTGAAGTAAGTTGGTAGCCACTGCTTCTGCCTCTTCCAAACATGACTGCTCACTGTAAAATGCTTCTGGTTTTGCAATTACTTGACAGGACAGTGCAGATGGATCAAGGCAAGTTAACATAATGGCTACCCACATTTTTAAAACTTAACTTTAGCACCAACTGTAACGTCACCAAACTCCCAATCACGGTCTGATGAAACTTCAGTGTACCAAGTTACTCCACTCATTGTATATTCTGCAGTATAGTCTACGCCTTGAAAGATGTCTTCATCTAACTCACGCATATTAATGTCTGTCTCTGCAGATAGTGTTACTCCTACAGATGTAGTGAATGCTGCATATGGTGTTGCAGTCCATTCCCACTCTTCAATGCCTGTAACATAATTAATGTCAGACTCTGCCCCTACTGAGATAGTCTGTCCAAATAAATCAACATCAACAGCATGTGCTGCAGTTGCCGATAACACAACCGCAGTTGCTAAGATAAATTTATTCATAGTAGTTCCTTTATTTTTTATGCAAAATACGAGATACGAATATCAATGTCATCACCCGTACCGCCTGTTACAAGAGGACGAATGTAACGGCAGCTTGCAGAAAACTCTGCACCACCTGCTGCTGTAAACGCAAGTGCAGTAGAAGAATGCGCAATATCTAGGTCAGCCCAATTTGTGCCATCATTAGAACCTTGCAGTTTTGCTGTACCACTGCCAAATGTACCATACGCTTGGAAAAAACCTTGTGTAGGTTGACCCTGTACTTGATAGCGACTTTGATTTATTTCAATTGAAGACGGTGAACTATCTGCTGTATCAATATTATCATACGTTACAATAGTCAAGTCACCAGACTTTTCTGTAGTTACTGTGAGTGCCATTTATTTACTCCTTATTTCTTTCGTGCCATACCACCGTATGCCATGTTAGTTGATTTCTGTGTAGCTTTCATAGAGGCACCACAGTTAGCATAACCACCTTTAGCCATTTCTTTTGGACGTAGCTTTGGACGAGGTGAAGTACCACGAGTATTGTTGCCTTTCATGCCTGTAGCATTTACTTCAGCTACAGTTTCATTAATTTTTGCTCGTAATAGCTGACGATTCTTTTCTGCTATTTGACGATCCTTTGCAGACAACTCTTCGTTTTTAGCTTTAATAGTTTCTTCAGCCAAACGATCTTTTGCTTCACTATTAGACATCTTACTAATGGCTGCCGCTGTTAATGCAGTTGCTGCTGCAGCTTTAACCTGACCCTTAGCATAAGCACGTTGCTCACGTGTTACAGGCTCAATCTTTTGTTGTCCATCAGTAGGAGGCTTACTTAGTTTTTTAACTTTACGTACTTGACGTGCTAGTGAACTTGCAATACCCATTACTTCTTACCTCGTGTGTATCCACCTTTTTTCATATTAAGACCCTTAGTGCCTTTTGCTGTAGCAGGAATAGGGAAGGGTGCCTGACGAGTAGTAGGTGTCTTAGCTTTCATATCGGCTGCATTTTGAGAAGCACGACGACTTCCTTTACTTACTTCACGGCTATTCTTAGCATCAATGGCTTTAATGATACGATCATACTCAGCTTTAGTAATACGACCTGCATCGTAATCAGCTTTAGCTTTACGTTTAGCTGCCGCACGTTCCATGCTAGTATAAGATACCATAGAACCTACACCTTCTTTTTTATTACGTTGTGTAGTTGTTAGTGCACTTACACGACCAATAGCAGAACTTTCACGTTCTTTAGGGGATTGTTTACGTTTACCTGCTGCAGAAGCTTTAGCTGATTCTAGTTGATCTTTTGCTTCAGCAATACGTTTACGTGACGCATCATAATCAAACGCAATTTTACGTTTACGAGCATCTTCCATACGATCACGTTCTTTATCAAGTTTTTCTTGAGCACGTTGTACACGTGTATTAGTAAACTTTTTCTTAGGCTTTGCTGCCTCACCACGCTTTACAATAGCATCAATATTCTTTTTCTCTGCTTGAGTAATCTTGGCAATAGCTGCCGCTTCTTTTTCACCCTTCATCTTAGGGTTTGCACGAATAGCTCTACGTGCTGCACTTGCCTCTGATTTTGTGGCAGTTTTACTTGCTGCTTTAGCAACTTTCTTCAACAATCCTGCTAACATTTTAAATTACGTCCTTTTACCATTTGACCTTATGCGACCAGTACTTTGCACTTAACTTACTAGTCGGCTTACCTTGAGCATTATGCCTTGCATAGTAGCTCTTCTTACGTGCTTTGTCTTTAGCACTAGTGGGATTCTTACCTGCCCCCTTTACGCCTTGCTGACCAAAACGTATAAACTTGTAGGTGTCACCTTCCTTTGCCATAACACAATGAGACTTAGTAGGGTGTTTAGGAGTACGCTTAGGCTTATTAACTCCCGTCAGCCCTTCCTCTTTCATTTTAGTTTTGACTCTTTCAGGTATACTCATTCGTCCGTCCAACCTTCCATACGCATAGCCCACTCCACATGCTCTAACGTAAATGGCCTCCCATAATGGTTCTGCACCGCTTCTCGCACGTAGAATACATCACTATGGGGGATATGCAATTGATCTATCGTTCCATTCATTACGTGATTATAGAACTCAGAAAGAACATTGTCAGTATATAGTTTTACTGATTTTTTACTCATTGTCAAGAACTTTCGTAATATATTACAAATTCCTCGCCTAACGGCGTTACATTGTAAGTGTTACATATAAGTGATAAATAAGTTAAGTATAATTATATCTAACTATATTAACATCTAAGTGAACATTTAAAGTGTAATCACTTATAGTGTCATCTTAGTTTCTTCATATATAGTTTTACATATTCTGTACCCCATGTCAACCCATAATCGTAATACTGTAACATAATGTGACATACTGTAACAATACGTTACATATACATATGTAATCACACTATATGAAACCTCCCTTTTTGTGATCACAAACTTATCCACCCAGTGTGTAAACCACTATATATGTAATGTGGTTAACACTCCATTTTTCCTGATCTGTGTAGATACGTGTATACATATACGTACACCCCCCGTATGCCCCCTGCACATCCCCTCTTCACCACGCAATTGCGCCTATTATGCAACGTCATGGCGCATGGTGAGAGCAGAATCAATGCCTCACTTCACCAGTACATCAAAGATGTAAATAATTTCAATGACTTACTTGTCTACGACAACTGTTATGGAATCAGTTGCCACTCTTTAGAGTGTGTGAAAATGTTATAATGTAACACCGAAGGTGTGTTGCAGTGCCGATGCACAATTATACCCTACCCCCATAGGGGGTGGTGGCATTGGCAGAGCTGCATACGGCTTGTAGGATCGTGAAGCTGTTGGCAATCCCAGTGTCCAACATTGGACAGTCCACAGCTTTGCTGTGATCTTAGTCTGTGATATTTATGCCACAGTTCCTCGTGAGTTTGGCGCACGTACTTCAAAATATATATGAAATATATTTTTGCAGTCACCCGTGAAACGGCAGGCGCAGGGGATCACAGGCGCATTGAATTTCTTGAAAAGAAATTATGAGGGTTGACTTCTATTACTTACTAACTATTCTAGTAACATAGATAGTTTATATCTCTCCCTTTAGGGTGAGAGAGATAATAAACTCTCTTAATGTTACAATAGTTAGTAAAGGAAAGTATCATGGCAAATTCAGCAAAAACATCAAACACTGTAGTTGGAACAACTATTGATGCAATGGTTAAAGAGGGCAAAGCCCTAGCAAGAATTTGGAAACAGACTAACAGTCTGAAAGACTCTACCAAAGCCAACGGCTTTGACACTCGGTTGGGTAAACTGCTTCAGCAGTTGAAAGCACAGTCCACTGTAGACAGTGGTCAAATCAGCCGCCAAGTTCTGAAGGATCATGGTATTCATACCATTGATCGTCGTCGCCGTGCTGAAGCACTATGGTTCGTTGAAAACGAAACAGAGTGTCGTTCCTTTATTGCTAAAAGCAAGAAAGGTTTCTCATCTCTAACAGCTTTACAAGCTGCAATGCGTAAAGCTGCTAAAGCAGCAGATGAACCAACTGCTAAAGCAGAACCGTCCAATGTTGGACAGTCTGATGAAACATCACCAACAAAGTTGGTGCAACACTCAGAAACTAAAGTTTCTGTTCCAGTTACTCGTTCAGTGATGGTCAATACCATCATCAAACAGTGTGAAGCCAACGGCTTGGAACTTGAACAGATCATTGATGATCTGATCTCTCGTCTTGCAAAGCAAGAACGTGATGCGGCGTAACCGAAGGTTACACTGTTTCTGCTCACTCTAAAGAGTGGGCAGTGATGGTGAAACCGTCCAATGTTGGACACTTTTAAACGGAGTTTAATCATGAATACAGTCAAAGTTATCGTAGATAAAAATGGTATTTGGCATGTTTATCGTACCGATAAATTCACAGGCCAACGTGCGATTTCGTTCTTTCAGAACGTTGACGAAGCCAAAGCAGCTTTACTAAAGTAAAACCGTCCAATGTTGGACACTTTTAAACGGAGTTTAATATGTATTTTGTAAGATTTCTCACTGTCATGTGTTTGGTTCTAACAACTATGTTGTTTGCTGCCACTATAATTTTTGTTTCACAAGGCATCTTGACACCTGATTGGCTGCTCATTGGCATCCCCTATGTCGGTGTCTGCTTGCTATCTATCTGGGCGGCAGACTGATGACGAAGGCCGAACTGCTAAAGCAGAAACTTGAACTTGCCAAAATGTTGGCAAATACCAAGACACCGAATGAACCTTCACTGTCTTATGACAGTGGATGGCGTGACCCCGATGACAAAACTTTATTGTCTTACAGTTATATAACACTTGAATATTAGTGAAAGTGTTATATAACATGTATAGACATAAACACTTAACTGAAACCGTCCAATGTTGGACACTTTAATCGGAGATTATCCAAATGATTGATGCAATTGAACATATCGCAGAAAACTTAGTTCGTGTCACTAAAACGTCCATGTTGTCTGGGCTGCAAAGTAGCATGGACTTGCCAGTTCGCCAAGGAAACATTGAGCAATGGCTCAGTGGTGCCTTAATTCAGGATGCCATGCCGCATCTTGACGATGACCAACGTGAGTTCCTGATGACAGGGATCACACCTGCCGAATGGGACGAAGCATTTGGCTAACAGTAGTCTTACAGTTATATAACACTTGAATGTTTAGTGAAAGTGTTATATAACATGTATAGACACTGAAAACAGATTGAAACCGTCCAATGTTGGACACTTTTACGGAGTAACTGCTATGTCAGTACAAAATATCATCAACATTTATCTTGCATCTACTGATGACGAAAAAGCCGATGGCATCCGTTGGTATCGTGTTGCACTACGTGAAGCCACCAAAATTGCCAAAGAATTTGGTGTAAGCAAGCACACTGTCGTAGGTGTCATTGCTGCCCTATCGCCCAACCTTGGTTGGACTGTGAATGTCCGTAATGCTCGTGACATGGTAAAATGTTTCACCGAAGGTGGCACCATTGATGACGTTACCGTGTCGTCATACCCTGCTAACAAGCAGAAAGCATGGCGTATGCTTGATGAAAAGATTGTCCGTAAGGATAAACTTATGAAAGTGTTGAACGGTGCCAAAACCACTGCGTTCTTTGCCAACATACTGGGCATTGACGTAGTGACTGTGGACGGTCACGCAAAGAATATCTTTGACGGTGAACGCCGTGTTCTAAAGAACAACAATGTCGGTGCCAAAGAATACCGTGAGATCGCCAAAGCATATCATGCTGCTGCCGATCAAATGGGCATCAAAGGTTTTCAAATGCAAGCCATCACATGGGTGGCATGGCGCAGAATGCATAACATCAACCGTTAAGGAGCAGTGACATGAAAGTATACAATGGTAGGAATAACATTTATGTTAGATATATGGGTCGTGAGATTTCCATTGCCCAACACGTAACCAATGGACGGACAGACGTACAAGAAGTAGGTATACTACCTGCTAGTGCTGATATGTATATCGTAAGATATGATGCCGTCCTACCTAGTCTGATTGCAGCATTGCAGGAGATACAAGATGAAATTGAAAAAGACATCTGGGGTGATCAATCCCGTGGCGAGAGCATTGCTTCAGCAACGTAAATCGCCGCAAATAGTACCGCCCAAAAAGGGCAACAAACGCAAACCTAGTAAAAAGGAGAAGCAGAATGCGATGCGAAATGCAAAACTTTATTAAGTTTTCCAAATCAAAAGTGTCCAACGTTGGACAGAAACCTAAACGTGACGATTGGAAACGTGATCGTAAGATCGCACGTAAGAACAAACAACTTAACCGTAAACTAGCATCTTAATACAAGGAGAATATCTCATGACAAATTCAGCATACACACCTAAAGTCCTATCTGCTCACCCTGCATTGTATGCAGAGCACACATTCCACATGAACAAGGCCAAGCCTTTCACATACAACTATGTCGTCATTGACGAAGTGTTGTTGGAATGTTGGAATGACATGACCACTGCTGAGATTGCAGAGGCTACCCGTGAGCCTATCAACCGTGTGACCTACCGTACACAAGTGCTGAAGAAACTTGGAGTTATCAAGACCAAGTACACTGGCAAGACAAAGCTGCTGACAGAGCAACGCAAGCTGCGTGTTCAACTGCGTAAGGTGGAGAAACAACTGGATGCAATTAGTGCGGCGTAAAAACAAATGGGTTGTGTATGATGATCATGATCGTGTGGTCATCATCACACATAACAAACGTATCGCAATGAAGTATGTGAAGGAGCATTATGATGCCAAAGTATGAAGAAGTATTTGCAACCCTGTCTGGACACTTTCTGACACAAGCCTTGCCCAATAACTGGGAAGACTTTACTGACGAATACCTAGAAGAATGGTTCACGGAGTGTGCCTTAGACACCTATGAATACTGGGATTGGGATGAGGTGTACAAGATGATCGGTGATCTAGCAGATACAGTAATGGAGTTATACAATGCGAGTTGAAGTCTACTTTAACCTACACAAATACACGTGGTCTGTCCGTCAGTGTTCCACTGGCAGAGTAATCTTACACACTGACAAGGTACACATTCGTGACCCTAAGTTTGTGGTGCGTAAGTCAGGCCGTGAACGTGTCCTGCGTGAAGGCAAGAAGAATGTTCATGCCTTTGTTCGTGGTGAGATCGCATACTTTGACGACTTTGATCCAGAGTATCATCCAGACTATCTGGACTACACACTTGTGTCGTACAACCCATACAAGTTTGACACATTCGTTGATGTGTACGACACGACACCTGTACGTACAGCCAAACGTGCTATGCTACAGCTACAGCCAAGCATGATCGTTGGCGATCACAGAAACAGGCCATACCTATATGCGAAAGGAGCACGTTCATGAAAATAATGGGCTACGAAATCGTAGTTGAAATTGACGGGGTGGAAAGTCTTATCCAGTTGGATGACACCTACCCCGCAATTAATGATTGGCACAGTGCCACAGAGTTTGCCATGCGTTTGGCTCAACACGAGCACCCAGACGCAAACCAGATTGACTTTGTGGAGTGTGGCGAATTTGAAATGGAAGAATACAAACAGTATGACTTCATACATGAAGCACCATTTATGATACAGTAAGGAGTAAACATGGAAGCTAAAATCAAACTAACTAAAACGATGCTAGACAAGAGCATCATTGATGCCAACAAAACTGTGCAGCAGTTTCTGACTGATGATTTTGAAATGTCGTATGACGATCCGTTCTTTGTAGAACGTGGTAAGTTGGCTATCACTGGTGAATATGCCGATGGTGAACGTGTCAATGTACGTTTCTATCGTACAGGTAAACGTGGTGACAAACGCATTAGCATACAGAAGCTAAAGCAATATGCAAAGGCAGGTGACGAAGTGATCCTGACCTCTAACGTGAAGGATGCTGAAGGTGAATACCTTATCTACATCAACATCGTGCGACAAACAGATGCCGCATGATGACCCATGTGATGATTGGTCGGATCGTCCGATACCTAAACCGAATACTGATCGCAGTAAGTGTGTTGACTAACGTCATACTGGGCGGCAGTAATAATCAAACATTCAGTGCCAGAAACTGGCAATGGAAAAAAGACAAACGCCCCAACGTTGTGTGGTTAATTGACCTATGCCTTGGCAAGGAACATTGCTGCACATGTTGGGTGTACTGGAAAACTAGAAAGGATTGGTAATGAACCGTTTCATAATTGGGCATTTGCCCCAAGAAATTGCACAGTCATTGTGTGACAAGCATGTGGTCAAGATGCCATTGGAAGAAGCACAGATGCTATGTACTGTGGTACGTCAGGCAAACCCTGAGTTTGCTGATGACCATGAACTGTACCGTGTAGCACACGCCAAGCATCCATGCACTATCTGGGCAGGTAAGACACGAGAGAATTACATGTATGCTTTCCGACTGTGGAACCACATGTGCGTGGAGTACACCTACCGTTATGGCAGAGAACATGCATCAACACGTCACTTGGATGCACTGCGAGAGGGTGCAAGGTTTGTGCCGACAGGTGAATTGACTGCACACCCTGAGTGCTTCAGTGAGTACACACACCTGAAGACAGGGGAACACTGGCCTGTAGACAGTTACCGTAAGTTTTATCATACCAAGCAGCATAGGTTTGATATGGTCTGGAGTAAACGTAACAAGCCTACATGGTTTGATTGGCAATGGGAGAATGTATATGCTTGAAGCAGCACTGACATGTATCGCACTGAACGTGTATCACGAGGCACGTAGTGAACCTATGGCAGGTATGTATGCCGTTGCCCACGTTGTGCTCAATCGTGTGGCACATGACGCATTCCCTGACGATGCTTGCAAGGTAGTGTATCAGGGCTTTCACCGTGGCAAACACAAGTGCCAGTTCAGTTGGTACTGTGACGGTAAGTCTGACACACCTCGTGAGGAAGTACATTGGCTGTATGCCAAAGTGGTGGCACATAACGTAGTGTATGGCTATCATGAGGATAACACCGATGGTGCCACACATTACCATGCTAACTATGTTAGACCGTGGTGGCGCAATCACTACACACAAACAGTAACACTAGGGTCACACATCTTTTACAAATAGATGTTGACATACTTATACAACTATGGCACAGTTGCCATACAAACAACTGAAGGAGATAAATTATGCCGTTTGATATTCCAACCCACTTAGACTTTGACGTAGAGTTTGAACCAACCAAGGTTGATGATAAGAAGTACGTCATTAATGCAGACACTGGGGATTACCTTGGTATCGTAGGTAAGTCATTCAAGTGTGCATCACATGGTGACTTTTACCGTGGTGTCATGGACACTGTGACTGACGAACTGCTTTCATCTGAACTGATGAATGCCAAGTTTAATTGGAAAACTGCACGTAATGGTGCATGGTCAATGCTTGACATTGAACTACCTGACATGCAGGTGGAGATCACAACTGACAAGCACCAAACACAGATTGGCAATCGTATTATATCATTACATGGTATTGACGGTTCATGCAGCAACCAAGTGTACTTCGGTGCTATTGATTTCTTCTGCACCAATGGATGTATTCGTGGAGAATATGACAAAATCCGTAAGAAGAACACAGCAAACTTCTCTATGGAGAGTTTCATCTATGAACTAGCCCGTGCTCGTACTGACTTCTACACTGAGGCAGGTAAGATGCAAGTGTGGGCGCAGACATCCACAAAGTATGTGGACATTCGTTCTCTGTTGGAAGAAATGATTTCATCTGAACGTAAGGCAGAGAAAATGTACATGCTGTATCTGCAAGAGGCTGCGACACGTGGTCACAATAAGTGGGCATTGTACTCTGCGTTCACAAACTATGCATCGTATGCCGATGAACGTAACGGGTTCAACCTACGTAACACAGGCAACGACACACAGGCCATCAGCATGTGGTCACGTGAGCAAGAGGTATCCAAGTGGGTATCTGATGATCGGTTCATTACATTGGAGGCTGCATAACACATGAGAACCTTACCACGATATGTACAACAGCGAGTGTCACCTTCTGGTGACATCTCGTACCGTTTCAATCCACCACAAACACTGGTGAATGAGGGAGTAGTAGAACGTGAAGAATTAGGTGACGATCCGAAAGTTGCAAGACAGATTGCACGTGAATACAACAGAGACATTGACGCATACCGTGAAGAACAAGCTAAAGTTGTGAAGCTGAAGCCAAGCAGCAAGGTCACTGACCTTATCAACTTTTATTATTTATCTAATGATTTCAAGATGTTACGTGACTCAACCAAGGTTGATTACAGGTACTTCTTGACAGTGGTACACCAAACAATTGGGTGCCGTAAGTACAGAGAGGTTACACCTAAAGTTGCAAAGCAAGCATATGAGAAATGGGTTGAACGTGGGATCAGTTTTGCTAACCATGCGGCAACGTGTGCGAGTAGAGTGTACAACTACGCCATTCAGATGGAACACGCAGAGCAAAATCCGTTTGCCAAAATCAAACGTAAACAACAACGTCAGCGTAAAGTTATATGGACACATGGTGAGGTGAACAAATTTCTTGACGTGGCATACTCTGACTTTCAGTACCGTAATCTAGGACTGATTGTGCACATGGCATATGAGTGGTGCCAACGATTGGGTGACATGCGTATGTTACGTTGGGATAACCTTGACTTGAAGAAGCAACAACTAACGTTGGAGCAGAGCAAGCGTAGGTCAGAGGTGTTCCTGCCTATCAGTGACAACCTGAATGCTATGCTGCTAGAGCAGAAAGCTGACTTTGGTTTTCAGGAATGGGTGGCACCACACCCACAACCACGTGACGGTAGGTTCCAACCATATGCTATGGAGAGACTGTCCAAGGTTGGACGGAACATCATGAGACTAGCAAAGCTATCCGATGAGCTACGTCTAATGGACATTCGTCGTACTGGTGTAACACAGATGGTGGATAAGGGTGTACCTTTGCCACAAATCATGGCAGTGACAGGGCATACACATGTTGCATCTGTGAAACCATACATGAAGCATACTTACGAAAGTGCAAATAATGCCTTGACACAGAGAGACATGTCTGTATGCTTGAGTGAAACGAACAACACAGAAAGTGATACATAATGAATATAAAAGAACATATAAGTGATATGAACATAGTTAATGGTGAGACTAAACGTACTAACTGCCCAGTATGTGGTGGCATTAAAACGTTTACAGCTACCAATAACATGGGTCAGCTTGTATGGAACTGTTATAAGGCAGGGTGTCGTGTGTCTGGTGGCACACGTACACACCTTACCAGTGATGATATTCGTAAGTCTTTGGGTAGTGTAGCTGATGAAACAGAGGCAGTAACCTTTCACAAACCTGAGTGGATTGTACAAGACTACGATGCAGTGCAGGAGTTCTGTGATACATGGGAACTGGATGCCCGTGACCTTGGCTTACTATATGATGTTCGTGAACACCGTGTCGTATTTCCTGTGGTACACAACAATATCATGGTGGATGCCACTGGCAGAGCACTAGGAAAAAAGTTACCTAAGTGGAAAAGATATGGTAAAAACCCCTTGCCGTATGCGTATGGTTGTGGTAAAACTGGGGTAGTCGTTGAGGACTGTGTGAGTGCAGCTATTGTAGGTGCGACAGGCGGTTCTGGATGCTCAGAGGGTGGCGTATATGTCGGGGTAGCAGTGTTGGGTACGTCACTCTCTGAGGTACATAAGCAGTACTTATCACACCTCAAGACTGTTATCATTGCACTTGACCCCGATGCCCTACCTAAGACACTGCAATTTGCTAAAGAACTACGTGGTTATGTAGACAACGTAAAAGTATTACGTTTGACAGATGACCTGAAATATCGTAACCCTACCGACATTGAAACTTTACAACACTTAGGAGAAACATAATGGAATTATCATTAATACGCAGTCTGATGGACAAGGAGTTCTACGAGGATCATCGTGGTGCCAAGTGTCCTGACAGATTGTTCAGTAAAGATGTACGTAAGATCAAGCAGTCTATTGACCGTGCTATGGATCGTTATGAACGTACAGTTACACCTGACGAGATTGAGGCATTGTTTATGTCAAACAATCCAACCCTCACCACTGCACAGAAGAATGCTTACAGTTCTCTGTTTAGTCAGATCAAGAAAGAGTCACCTATGGGTAGTGACGTAGCACAAGAAGTGTTGTCTAAGCTTTTCCAACAGGTAGTGGGTGAGGATGTAGCCAACCTTGGATTTGATTACGTGAATGGTACAAAGGGTAGCCTTGAACCACTACGTGACATCCTTGAACGTTATTCAGATGACTTCACACCTGACCTACGTATTGAATGGGATGACATTGACATTGAAACTTTGCTTGCAAAGAATGATCTGGAATCACAGTGGACATTCAACATACCTACCCTGACACGTAAGGTAGAGGGTGTGAATGCGGGTCATCTAATTGAAGTAGGTGCACGTCCTAACACAGGCAAGACATCATTCCACGCCTCTCTGATCGCTGCTCCGAATGGGTTTGCACATCAGGGTGCCAAGTGTGTGATCCTGTGTAACGAGGAAGCATCACACCGTGTCGGTGCACGGTACTTGACTGCCGCCACAGGCATGACAATGCAAGAGGTGAAGGACAACCCTGCCCGTGCCCGTGATATATACGCATTGGTCAAGGACAACATCAAGATCAAGGATGCCAGTGACCGTGACATGTCATGGGTGGAGTCAGTATGTAAGTCATACAAACCTGACATTGTGATCCTTGATATGGGTGACAAGTTTGCACGTACTGGTGGCTATGCACGTCCAGACGAAGCACTGAAAGCTAATGCTATCTATGCCCGTCAGATTGCTAAGGCACACAACTGTGCGATCTTCTACATGTCTCAGCTATCTGCTGATGCAGAGGGCAAAGTTCTACTCAACCAGAGCATGATGGAAGGTTCACGTACAGGTAAGGCAGCAGAGGCTGACCTTATGGTATTGATTGCCAAGAACCCTGTGGTTGATGGGCAAGAGGAAGAAGATACACAACGTCACTTGAATGTTGTGAAGAATAAACTAAGTGGATGGCATGGTGTTGTTCACTGTGATCTGGAATATAAAACTGCGAGGTATCAAGTATGACACAGTTAGAGTTGTTTGATGTGGTACTGAAACACTATGATGAAGGGCTAGAGTGTAACAAGTGTGGCCTAACACTGCCTCTGGATAACTTTAATAGTATAACGTATGCATCAGGCACTGTGGAATACAAAAGGATATGCAGGACATGTGCACGTAATCAAACACAGGTGCTTACACATTTGAAAAACACGAATGCGTATCCACCTGCTGATTATGTGTGTCCTATATGTCAACGTGACATTGCAGAGATTGGTCGTAAGGGGCAGAAGAAGTTGCAGAACTGGGTGTTAGATCATTGTCACGAGACAGAGACATTCAGAGGGTGGCTATGTCATCATTGCAACACTGGCCTTGGTGCATTCAAGGATGACATCAATAGAATTAGGAAAGCTGTAGAATACCTACAGAAACATGAGGAGAATAAATGATTGAAGTAACGTACATTGATCACATGGGTAGTGATCTATCAGTAGTAAATGCTGCACGTGTCAGCTTCGGTAAGAAATCAGAATGGCACCAACGTATCTATACTGGTGAACCAAACATTCTGAAGGGTAAGGA
>Ga0255753_1002882_pt1 | contig 18435 bp, 18 predicted proteins | sample 041ome_10_FD_179953 | JGI IMG/M metagenome (GOLD analysis project Ga0255753, IMG submission 179953) | Coastal salt marsh microbial communities from the Groves Creek Marsh, Skidaway Island, Georgia - 041412US metaG (version 2) | ecosystem: Environmental > Aquatic > Marine > Intertidal zone > Salt...
ACCTTGGAATAGGTATGATTTTTTCTTCCAATACTTACGACCCATATCTTCTAAACTAGGATCTTTGAACCAAGTTCTTACTTCTGCAAGAATAGGACATGCGTCACCCCACATTTCTACACATGGTACCTGTACCACAACTGGTTTACTATCTGCTGATCCTTTAACGCCAGCAAATGGTAAGTTAATCATGTTACGTTCTACCCAAAAGAATGTATTGTCTTTGTTTGCGTCTGGTAAGAATCTAAGTTTGGCTGTGTCGCCTTCTTTAATATTCCAATGTGCGTAGATAGCGTTGTCGCCACCGCCTTGTGAATTGCCGCCTGTTCCGCGGTTTTCTGATGCTTGTAACTTTGCTCTAATTTCTGCTAGACTTGTTGCCATGGTATTTCTCCTTAATAAATTGCCATAATGTTTGTGCCTAAACTACATAACACTTCTATATTATATAGTACTTTTATTTATCTTTCAAGTGGGTTTTAATAGATTTTTTACCAATTCTTTGGTAATAGTTTGGTATCCTGCTAAATTAGGGTGTACATCGTTCCAAGTTTTACACATTAAATCAAATTTATCAGAACTTTTTAGGGCTAGTTCTTTAAATTCTTTACCATGCTTACGCATAAATGGTTTATGACTGTTTAACTGTTCAATCCATTCAAAATCACTAATATAAGTATCTTCATCAAGTGTAGGTAATAGTAATTTACTAGCACTAGGTACAACTGGAATAAGATTATTATAGTTAGCAATTGATGGATGTAATGGACTCCAACCTCCTATACAGTATATTTGCGTTTCTATCAAGGATAATTTGCTATAAAGTTTATTGTAGTAGTCATTAAAAAATTCTTTTAAACTAGAAGATGCAATTAACTGATCAATAAATTCATTTTTTAATATCTTAAGACCATTATCAAAGTAACACCCATCTCTAAACGGATCAGTTTGTATAAAAACAACAACTTCACCGCGACTATAACTCATATATTTTAGTCTACTTACTATCCATTGATTGGTACACCCTGCTTTACTGATGTTAGCAACATCATAGTTTTGAGCTATTAGCAGTTGCTCAATACCTTCGCCGGTGGGCTCATAAGTACCGTTAGCATCACTATATACTCCTATTCCCCAACTATCTCCTGCTAAGATGAGCTTCATACATTCCTCTATTGTTAATTAATATTGGTCGTATATTTTCCCAAAGTTGATTAATATCTGCATGACTAAGTCTATCAATTTCTCTTTTAATCATTTCTAATCGTTTATATGTATTAGTTTCTTTATCATAACTCTCATCAATATAAGGATGGAATGTGAGAAATCCGTGTTCTTTTAATCTTGCCAATGTTCCCGGTGCACTATAAACTATAAATGGTTTTCCAAACCATAAATTTTTAACAGTTTTTTCAGTTATCCAGTCTGGGGTTAATATATTAGTTTCTGCAACAATTTCTAAAAAGTAATCATTATAAGGATGCCTTGGTCCAAGAATATCGTTATAATCATAAACTCTATTTTCAAATAACTTATCGTAGACTATAGGTGTATTTGCTTCTGCCCACTCTTTATCTTGTTGAAAATACTTTTGCATAGCTTTATCAATTATTATTCCTGGTTCTTGATAAGATATGTAACTGTCATCTTCATAATTTTCTTTGAGATATTTTGCTAATTCACATCTAAAAAATGTTCCTCTATGAAACCAAACAGCAAATTTCTTTTTAAACGGAGGAGAAGGTAGTTCTTTAACAATATTTTCACCATATTGATGTACGGTTTTACACCACTTTGGTACTGCATATAAACAAAGAACTTGACAGTTAGTTATAGTAAGTTTTTCACGACAAACCAAACCACAACTATCGCTGTTAAGATTAAATTCGTCAATGATATTTTTAATTACATGTATTGCTCCGGTCAGTTCTATATTGGCGCCATCTTCTGAAATAAAAAGAAAACGCTTATTACGTCCATGTTTGTGTAATTGATACAATAATTGATCCATAGCACGTATACTGCAATCTCTTTCGTATAAACAATCAAAATTAACAACTAAGATGTCATCAACTTGCCAGATAGGTTCATATCTTTCTTCAGGAGGAGGTAATGTCCAATACTTTTTGATTAGTTCACGCATATATGATATTTAATGTCAAAAAGAAAGGCAGTTAAAAAACTGCCCTTCGTGCATGGGTTGCAAGGGTTATTTTAAGCCTGATAATCTCTTAATGTCTGATAATTCTTCTTCGCCTAGTGTGTCCCATGATTTTGCTGGAAGTCCATCTTTTGGAGTTGGTCCTTTGCCATGTAGATCAAATATAGCCTTTAGCATGTCAAGGTATCTTTTTACTGCGGTTGGTTTGTCATCTTCACTGGTTAAATCAGTAAAGTGCGTTACAGTAGTTTGTCCATTGTCCATATCAACTACTAGTGCGTTGCTATGTGTGTTAGACACTTGTGCTACTGTACCTGTTTGGCCTTTGTCCTTAACATACACTCTTTGTCCTACTAATTTTTCTAATTTTTCATGTGCTTCATATACTACAGACTCATCTGCAGATATTGCTTGTGCCCAATCTTTAGGTTTTTTATCTTTTAAGTTTTTACTAATGTATGCTGGTTTACTTGGGTCCTGTCTTAAGCCTGGTGTTTTTACTTCGTCCCAATCTGTTTTCTTCATGCCATATTTTTCTTCAAACTCTTTGTCAGATAAATCGTTTAGGTCCATTGCCAAGTCTTTCATTTTGCCTTCTTTCATCTTGTCTTTCTTGCCCATGATTCCAAGATCATCTGTGTATTTTCTAGGATTGTTGAATCCAGGTTGACGATAATTTTTTTCATTATCTTCTTCCAGATCATCAACATCAACATACTTGCCTTCGCCATCACAGTCTGGGCAATCATGTTTTTTATGTTCTTCATCGCGATATTCACCTGCGCCACGACAAGTTGGGCATTCATATTCTTTGTCTTCATCCATGTGTTGGTCACGTACAAACCCATCTGGACTCATATCTTTAATTTTTTCTAATAGTTCTGGATCCCAATTTTCTAACCAAAAAACAATTAAACTGTTACAGTCTGCTTCTGGATCTACTTTTGCTAGTGCTTCAATATCATCATACAGTGAGTCATCGCCAATTAATCCACCTAGAGCATTAATAGCATTCATGCCATCAACACCACATGGAATTGGATCTCTTAATAGCTCTGCTAGTTCTTTAATGTCCTCGTCTGTCTCTGGGACTTGCCATGTGCCTTCACTTATTCTTGTTGCCCATGATTCAAAATCTTCAGAATATTTACATTTCTTTTCTTTCATTATTTTATGTGCCTTTTCTACTAGAGACAATGATGATTCTAATCTATCATCAAATGTTTTTCTAACAAATCTATCTTTTAAACTATCAATATCAACGTCTTCAGCTGTAGTTTCTGCTGGGCTATAACTTTCTTTATATTCGTTATATCCACGTTTTCCTTTTAATTTATGTAGAGTGTCTTTTAATAACTTATGATAGCCAAATGTTGACTCTAACATTGACTGTGTAGTTTCATCTTCAAATGTTCTTGTACGCATACTCATAACAAATGGACGTAGAGTTTTTAATTCTTCAACCATTTCGGTGATGTGTAGTCCGAACTCATCTGTAGGTATACCACCCGCTGATACATGTCTAGCCATTGCTCTTGCACCTGCTAAACTGTTAAACGGTAATTTAAATCTTTCGCTTTGATCATTTTCAATGAAAAGTGCTGAAATATTTCTTGAACGACTACCATGTACTTCTTCGTCTACTGTCTGAGAGTGTTGTACTTTAATTTTTACAGGGCCAAAACTTTCGTAACTGCGTTTTTTACTACCGTACATTTTACCTTCGTTAACTACTTCGTCTTTACCATATGTACTATCAGCTTTGCTTTGCTGTTTTAGGTCACGTATTTGTAAACTACTACGAGTAATATCTCTAGGTTCAAAATTTAATAGGTTACGTCTAGAAAACTCACGCAACTCTCTTAAAAAGTTATACCATTTTTTCTTAGATTCTTCATCTAAGTCGTTACTGATATTTTTACTAAAGTAAATTTTAAGTGAATTTTCATCAATTAAACTGATAGTGATGTTACCGTGTTCATAACCTTCATCAGCATAATCAAAGTTAAAAAATCGTGCTTTTTGAGGATCTTGTGTGGCCTGAGCATTTTCATCTCCTAGGCTAACATCCTCAAATCTATCACGGATTTTTTCAAATAGGGCTTCTGATATCTTATTAATTTCTCTCATAACATTATTTATCTATAGAATACTAAATGGCATTGGAGTGATAATATCTTCTAAATTGTCTTTCATAGCAACATCAAGTTCACTGTCATAGCTCTGCATCAGTTGTGCCATTCTAACAACTAAAACTAGTGACATTACTAAATCATCATGCTCGCCTACTTTGGCCGCAAAACTTGTTCCGTGTGCTACAAACGTTTTAAGTTCGCCTATTAACGGGCGACTATGTATTTGCATTCGTTTTGTTTCAATTAAATTTTTAAGTTTAGCACAGGCATTTAATTTTACTTTATGTGTAGTATTAAATCCTTTACGATATCTTCTACCATTTCCCATTGTTTTAGGCTCGCTTAGGAAAAAGCCTTTAATGTTTTCTTCACCTATCTCAGCAATACTTAATAATGCGGCTTCACCAATTGAATTGTTTTCAACTGTATAATAGACATTGTTTGCTGGTACAACATCACACAGGTATTTTGTTATTTCACTTAGAATACCTATCTGTTGTTGTATAGGAGTTTTGTTGTGTTTCCATTCTCCTACTTGTTCAAATGTAGGTAGTTCAAATATCTGTATAGCCGCTGGGTCTCCACCTGTGCCTAAGCTAGGATCTAATGCTACAGCATAGGTATATTTAGGATCAGGCTTCTTGTACCAGCGAACTTGCCCTTGTTTTTCAATTGGTTCTTTGCCTTGTAGTTCAACAAGATGACTAGCATTAATTAATGTTTCATCCCAGATGATAAATTCGCAGTCCATTTCACGTCTAAATCTGTCATCACCTAACTGAGCTCGTTGTTCCTCTGCCCATTTATCATCTCTATCAGGATGTTCTTTCCAATACGAACGGAATGCTTTAAATCCATTAACGCCTATTTCAGTTGGGTTACCGTGCTCATCTTCTAGTTTGTTAGCACCTTTCCATAACACAGCAAACTGATCTTCATCTGAGTTAGGAGTAGATGTAATAATACATTTACCACCTGTTGCTAGTGTTGGGCTGATAGAAGTCCAAAACTCACGACCAATAGTAGGTCTCACAAAAGCAAACTCGTCACAGTATAGTAGTGATATGGACATACCTCGTCCAGTATTTTCAGTAGTTGTTGCTGAAACTATACGTGAGCCATTGTCAAAGTCTATACTACCTTTATTGTAACTAACAGCACCTGCACGGATAAAATTTGGTGTATCCTCGTAGGCATAGCGAATACGTTGCATGATCTCTTGTGACCCAGTAAATTTGTGTGCGGCAATTAGGATAGTACTATCAGGAACAAACATAGCATACCATAGCAAGTAACCTGCGGCTGATGTTGATTTACCTGTCTGTCTAGGCATTAGACTTATACTAAATCTATTATTGTGATAGGTTCCAATTAAGCGTTTTTGATAGTCGTATGGCTGATACAACATTTTACCTTTAGTAGGATGCTGTATATAAAAGTAGTTGCTCATAAAGTACTCTGGACCTGTTACAGGATCAGCACAACGAGCAAACTCTTGTAATTGTTTTTCCGTAAAGGATTCTCTCGTGTGAGGTTTCTTTACTAATACGGAATCTGTGCCTTTAGCAGTAGCCATACTGTTATTTAACTTAGTTTATGATGAAGATAAAACTTATTTTACCAAGGCTTTTCGCCAGTCATGTATGGTTTTGAGAACCACAACTTAAACCATTCTTGTGTGCCTGGTTCGATTTTGTTTTGCTTTTGATAGTCAGCTTTTTCTTGAGCTGTCTTAGATATATTACTGCCCTCGGTATTAACACTTCCTGGGCCAGTATATTCTTGAAGTTTACCTTGATTGAGATCAGTTAGCCCGGCTAACCTTTTAATGTCGTTTAGTTCGTCCATTATTTTTTCTTCTTACGTTTTGGAAATGGACTAGTCTTGTTTGTATCACCTGGCTCACAACTACTGTCTTTAACAACCGGAGTAATATTAGTGCCAACAGCTTTACAGGCTTTTTTAACCATTTCTTGTTCTTGTTTTGTGTAAGGCATAGCAAAGTTACTGCGACCAATCCAACTTTCAGCATCTAATTCTGGGATATTAACACCATCAGTAGTTGCAGAAGCCATCATTACACGGTTAAGATCGTAAAATCTATCATTTGCTGTAGCAAACTTGTTAGATCTATTTAATGTACTTTTTTGATCTGCTGGTAGTTTACCCACACGTTTTTCAATGATAAAGTCTTTTGCTCTCATTAGTGTGCTTTCTTTTGATGTTTTAGTCTATTGATATCATCAGTATGCTGTTTATCAACAACATCTTGTGCGGCAATTTGTGCATCTTCAATATCATTTTCTTGATCTAATCGTTCTATTTCTTTGGACAGTTCAATAGCAAGTGCGGCTAGTGGATCACCTTTTGCTTGTCCTTTATTTTTAATAGTTGTTCTTAATAACTCAACTCTTGTTTTAGGATCTGTAACCTTTTTTAATAGTTCGTCAGCTTGATCTTCGCTGATAACGCCACTTAGTCTTAGAATGTCAACTGTTTCTTTTACTTTACTCTCACGTTGTAATAATGAATGTGTGCCTTGTTTAGTTTTTGCTAATGATAGTAGGTCGTCTTTATCTAATGGACCAATTGAATCCACGTCTTTGCGTGTAGGCATACCTAAATCAACCCATAACTTAAATTCTTCATCTGTTGGTGTTGAGTATGGTGACCAATCCATTGATACTTCTTTACCATCTTTAGTAGCACTATGAGATATTTTTCTATTGTCATCATAGTCAATTATTTCTGCATCGTATGTCCAGCCTTTGTAGTCTGCTGGATCGTTTAGTCCTTCTGTTATACCAAAACGTTTTTCTAAGAAGTCTTTATCATAACTATCTAAAAACTCTTCATAGTCTTCATCAAAGTATGGTAGTGAGTTAGCAAAATCTTTTAATAGTCCTTTTTTAGCCAGATATTCTACTGCGTCAATTGCTACTGCGTCTTGATAACCTTCTTTATCATCAAAGAATACTCTCAGCATGTTAAGGATTTGACGTTCTTCTTCGTTTTTTGGTTTAATGTCTTCTACACCTTCTTCTACTGATTCATTTGTATTTTTATACCACCATTTGATAGCATCGTAGTATGCTTTCCAGTTACCACCTTGTGCCATTAAGTCACGACGACCTAGTTCGCTGGTGTGATATAAGTATGCTTCTTTTTCAAACTCTGGTCCGTCTGGATCTAAGCCTGGTTTGATTTTACTAGCAATAGTCTTTGTTATGTAGTCACGTGTAGCCGCTGGCTTCTCGTCTTCTGATAAAGAAACACCAACGTCAGAGTTGGTGCTTGTTTCTTGTTCTTTTAAATAGTCTTTAAGCGTTTTCATCTTTTTTAACTTCCGAAAGAATGTTTTGATATTCGTCCCATAGGCTTTCTTCTAGATTTTCTTCTTCTAGTGCCATTGGATTGTCGCCACCTGCAACTTTTGGATGTGCTTTTTTCTCTCTGTGTAAATCACTACCACTTGGTACTGCGGCACTTACTGGTGCCACCTGTTCATCAGGAGTATTAGCATATTCAACGTCACGTTCTTCCTCTAAATCTTCTTCCATTCCACATGGTGTTTCTTGTTCTGGTTGTGCTTGTATTACTATTGGTGGCATACCTGCTAACTTTCTAGCAAGATTAATAACATCTTCTGCACCTGTTGCACTAATGTTTAGATTAACATCTTCATTAATGCTTTCTTCTACCTTGTATGTTTTACCGTCTACTTCAAACTCTTTTTTGCCGTCTTTCTTAGCCTGTGCTAGAGCGCCTGAAAATTCGTTGCCTTCTTCTACATCATCTTCATTTAGGCCAACTGCTGATAAGAATCTTGCTTTATCAAATCTTGGATTTTGTTTAGCAAATGTGTCGGCATGATGATTAGCAAGTTCTTTTTTCTTATCTTCATCTTCAATGTTTTTTAATAAGTCTGCAACCATTTGGAAATCTTTACGTGTTGGGCCTTCTTCTAATTTTTCTTCGTCCATTGGTACATCAACATCACGCTCAGCCCACTGTTCCTCAGCGTCTTCTATAGCCGCCATTAGTGCTTCGTGATGCTCACTACCACCTGGAGCAACCATTTCTGAGCACCATTCGTCTGTTAGTTTGTTGTTGCCATCACCATTGCATGTTGCTTTTAATGATTTAGAATCTACAACTGGCTTGCCATCAACTACATTTGCTGTGTATTGAATATGTCCATATCCTGGTTCCCCATCGTCACCAGCAAATTCATATTCTAGCTCACCTTCAAATGAGTTTGGATCAAATCCTTCTTTCTTGACTTTAACATCATCAACAAAGTCTTTAGTTTTGTTACCACCAACTTTTTCAGCAATATTAGCAAGTCTAGTAAGTTCTGCTAACTCTTCTTCAATATCAACAGTTTCTTCTTTTTGTTGCTCTGCTAGTTCTTTTTGATAGTGGTCCCAAGCTTCTTCGTTTGTGTATATTGGATGGTTACGAAGTTCTTTGTTTTCTTCTAATGTATTTTTAGACGTGTTCTCGTCAAGTTCATCTTTGTCATCTTCCGGGCCTGCACCATACTTACCGCTTGGTGCTGAGTGTTTAATACCTTTTTCAGTCTTTGTGACTGTACCGCCATCCGCAGTTTTATAAGTATCTCCCGGCTCCGCAAGTTTATCAAAACTATCTTTATCACTAAATTGTCTTTCGTCTAACTGTTGGTTTTCTTCAGCAACAAAATCCTCATACTTTTTAGCAAGTGAATTAACAGCCTGCGTAATTGTTCCACGTGGCTCAACATTTTCTACTTTAACTGTTTCTACAGTCTCGGCTGTGTCCTGTGGTGTTAATGAATTAATTTTTGCTAAAATATCATATATATTGTTGCTCATAACTTATAACCTTATTTTGCTTTTGGTATTGCGTTCTGTTTGCTACCCACTGGGCTGTCTGTACCTTCCGGTAAGTCATTAGTAGTAGCGCCGTCGGATGATTCGTTTCCAGCAATTTCTGCTTTAGGTGAAAGTTCTTTTAAAATACTTTCTTTCTTAGCATATCCTTCACTGGCTTCTTTTTGTTCTTTAGTAGTCTCAGGTAATTCTTCTTCTAATACAGAAGCACCTTTTTCGTATTGGCGTAGTTCACCTTCACCATTTCTCCAAAGTTCTTCTGGATGGTTTGTAGGCACAACTGAAATACATGCTGGTGAAATACCTGTACGTTCACTAATCAATGCTCTAAGTACATCGCTTTGAACTGGGTATGTTAATATTGTTTCCATTACCCAAATCTCAGGATTTTTCATACTTGGAAAGTCAATTGACTCTTCATTGATTGGAAGTGACTTAGGTTTAGTAACACTGTCTAAACCATATTTGTCAAAACACGCTTCTAGACAATCCATATGTTCTTCTGGATTGCAGTTAGCGAACTTAACTTTAAATTCGTATGTTTTTTGAGACTCTGTTAAGTATTGTGTAAATGTTTTCATGTCTGGATCCTATATAGTGTTATTTATGCAAAAACAGTAATTATTTGTCCTTGTCTTTGCCTAATATCTGCTTTAATAACTCATTACGGTCAAGTACTACTCCTTGTCCATCTTCAGCATCAATTAGTTTTTCACCATCTGTTTGTTTGGTCTGATGATCTAATCTCATTTTTTTAAGTTGTAGATCAACCATCTGTAGTTTTTTCTTAAGTTTTGCTTCTTTTGCTGTAATAGCATGTCCTAGTAAAGTACCTGCTGTTGCTAGAATATGCCCACTATAACGTGCTTCTACATTCATACCTAAATCAATTAGGTCTTGGAACTTTTCTTTTGCTAATGCACTTAGTTCATCAAGTTCTTGATCACTTGAATCTAAATCCCTGACACCCGGAAGTGCGGCATCAATTTTATCTATTGCTTGATCAACTTCTTTTATAATAGCTGAATTTTGTTCAATAGTTTGTTTTGACTCTACTTCAGATACAGTACTATCGGTGTCAGCGTTTTCCGTATTTTCCTCTGCTTCTGGTAGATTAAAAAGTTCTTCTAGTTTTTTTGTCATAGTAAATTATTTACCGTTTAGTATTTTTGAAGATATCATATTCGGTTACTACTCTAAATGTCATTCCGTTGGCTTTTGCCCAGCTCTGAGCCGCGGCCCATTTAGCCATATTAATAGCAACACTTAGTTTATCTTTATAACTTTTGGCAGATTCCATAGTAGTTTCTGTACTTGGTTTTATTTCAATAAGCTCTGTGTGTCTACGTTGATTTTTATCTAAATAAACTATAAGAAAGTCAGGTACATATATTGTTTGCTTACCTTGTACAGGATTGAAATATGGTATTTGTAAACTCTCACTTGCCCAATTGATTATAGCAGGATTGTTATCACAGAATTGACAGAAGGTAAATTCCCAACTACTTCTATATGTTGGAGCTCGTTTGCCAACATATTTTTCGGGATTTTTTATAGTGTATTTTCCTTGGGCATACTTACTCATTTAACTGCCTAAGGTAAAATGGTTCTGACTACATACTTACTCTGTTGAGGATTGTTAGATAGCCCTAATAAACTTGTTCCTTTGCGATTGATGTTTAGGAACATTGTTAGATATGCGTTTAGTTCACCATCTGGTAGTTTTCTAAACTCATCTATTAGACTCATTGGTTCTAACCCTTGTCTATGGGCAGTGTATAAAACTGTACCTGCTAACGTTCTGCCTGTTTCAGCATCACCGGTCAGTTTTTGAAAATATGCAATAACTGCATCATTATCATCTTGAGTAGTATTAAATGATTGTTCAAAGAATTTTTCAAAGTATTCTTTAGTTTCATTTTTATCGTTTGATGGTGGTAAATTTCCAAATTTCATAATATTAGTTATTTCCGCCTAGAATATTCAATGAAGAAGTTGATGATGATTTTGATAGTCCATCTTGTATACTTGATCTGGTTGGTACAAATATTGAACTTTGTGTGTTTCTACCTTTAAGAACGTTAGTTGCTGTTTGTGCTAACTCACCACTAGCAACTGATTTCAAATCTGCATTTTTAAAGTTACTGAATGTTCGTAATGCACCCAACCCTGCGGCACCAAAGTTTCCTGAACTAAAGTTACTAGTTACCGAACCTATACCGTCTACTAGTCCACCTGGGCCTAAAATACTTGTTGTTCCACCACCTAATGCTGTAAGTGGACTTGGTCCTTTATCGTAATGTAATTCACCAAAGCCAACTACTTGTCCAGCATTTACTGGACCTTGTTCATATAACACTGTTTCATACTCAACTGTCATAGTATGTTCAACCGGTACATATTCACCAGCAGTATGTTCACCGTGTGTAAAGTTTGTAATAGTAGGACGCATTAATATATATGAACTAAATGCTTTCTGATGTAAACTATATATTCTAATTGCTTTAATATAGTTTTGTGCGTCTCCACCTTGTAAAGGAGTAAAACCCCAATTTTGTTGTTGTCTTTGTTTATATTTGTGATCCTGATGATAACTCGATTCTACATGATCGCTGTCTCTATAGTAGTATGAATAGTAGTCGTACCAAAACTTTCTTACTAGGTCAGCACTGTCATCATGGAATGCCATTGTTACCGGAGCATATTGTATTCTTTCTTGTTGAATATTTTTTCTATTATAAGCATTGTGTGTTTGTGTTTGTACTTGAAAACTAGGTAACTGTACTCTCTTAGCCATCATACCTATTTCAATTTGGCTTCCTGAATCAACCGCTGTTACTTGTTCATTAAGATCAACAAACACATGATACAAACTGCCAATCTTAGGACTAAGTCTATATAAACTATCAACAAAGAGTCGAGAGGCATGGCGCCAATCTCTGATTTCATCTCCAGATGATAATTGTTTTAAAAACTGATTAAATATTCCGCCGAGCATACTAGTATTTATCCATAAAAAAAGGCCTGGTTTTTAATGCCAAGCCTTTTTAAGTTTCGTTTAACTGTTAGCCAGTAACTACTTCACCTAGTGTTCTAGCTAAAGTTGATCCAATACCACTGCCTACTGGAGTTTGGATAGCGTTATCATATCTAATTGTTAACTGAATTGTCATCGGATCGTTTGTTGCATAATTAGCATCACTGTAATCAGCGTTAATTAAGTAACAACCATACATTTCCCATGTTTCTAACACTGTTGGTTCATTGTTACCGTTACCACCGTCTAACACTTCAAAGTTAGTTTGGAATTTATAGTCAATGCCTGATGAAGCACTAGACTGTTCCATAAAGTCAAATTGTTTCTGTAATTGCTCACCAACACGTTTAGAAACTTCGCCACCTGCGTCATCACGTAGTTGACATGTAACAGTTTCCCAAACTGGTTTACCTGCTAGGTAAACACGTGAGTTATAAATTGGAAGTTCAATTGGCTCAAAAGATAATGTTGGTCTTTTAAAGTCAATAACCTGTTTTGTAAGTTCTGTTGAAGGCTGACTAACACCAAAGTTTAAAAAGCTCACTCTAAAGCGAAACTTTAATTTTGGCATTAACAAACCTTGTGAACTAGCACTTTGGTCTGTACTTAACGGAACTGTAAATCTGCTTAATGACGATGTTGCCATTTTAAATTTCCTTTAATAAATTGTTCTTGTTACTAATATTTATTGGTTTTTCTAACATATTTGGGGAGAAATATTCTCCCCATTATATGCGTATATTATCTTAGGCACCACCTAATGCTAAGTCTGCACCAGTATTTCTAATTCTAACTGGAATGTATACAAACTCAATTGCTTTAACTGGTTTAATAGCAATATCAACATAAAGTTCATATCTATCAATACGATCTGGTGTGTTGTTAGTTTCATCACAAACAACTAGATAATCGTAAATACCACGTTTAGCAACCACATCATTAAGTACTGATTCAAATGCCGCTTGTACCTGACGACGTGTAATATAATCATTTGGTTCAAAGATGTATGGTCTTGCTACTTTATCAAGTACCAATCTCAAGTAAGCAACCAATCTTGCTACGTTAACACGATCCATTGCTGATGTTTGTGCCGCTCTAGTCTTCTGACCATAAGCAACTAAACCAACACCTGGTAATTGTGTTAATGGGTTAACTTTACCTTCGTATAATACATCACGTAAGCCTTGTGTTACACCAATACTCTTAAATACTGACGCATCGTTAATGTCAACATAACCAATTGCTGTTGAGTTATCAATTAAGCCACGACGTACACCAGCTGGTGCAAACCATGGGTAACTCTGATCATCACTTCTGATGTATGTTCTTAACATCATGTGTGATGCCGGAACAACAACTGATTCACCATCTAAGTTTGTTGTGAAACCTGATGGGTAATAAACACCTAAGTATTCACTGTTACTTACAAGACCATCTGTACCATTGTCTGTTGCAAGATTACTGTTTTTACTCCACTGTTCAAGTGTTGTAGAAGTACTTGCTAATGATAATGGACTATCACCAATGATAAACGCTGTTTGTTTTCTATCATTGTTAAGTGTAATCATGTTTTGGATCAACTCTGGATAGCCTGGAGCAACAATTAAGTTAAACTGTGTTTGCTCTTCACGTAAATCAATACTTGCTTCAATTGCTGATTTCATTGCTTCAACAACTGTGTTACGTTGTGCTTTATGTCCAAAGTATGGAACACCATCACTATCAATACCACTATGTGATACCCATGTTGCTAGTATTGTTGGAGGTGTATCAGCATCTGCGTGCCATGTACTTTCAAAACGTTTTACATTGTAGCCTGAACGTCTTGTGTTGAATAATAAAGTACCACGAGCGTACAATTTATAGTCAGGTGCGTCTGGGTCTAAATAATCACTGTTTGATAAATCTTTAATTGTTGGTTTAGTATCAACAACTGGATTTGTTGTGCCGTTAGTTGCCCAACGTGCATCTGCAAATAAGACACCATCTGTACTTATTTGATCAGTGTTATCAATCAATTCCCACTCACTACCTGTGTAACGTTTAATTACTGGATAGTTTTCTAAATCACTTGTGTCAATCCATATGTCACCTGCAACAATAGCTGATTCATCACTTTGTGCAGTTGGTTGACTTGCACTTAAGATCGGACCTGCTGGATCTGTTAATGATAAGTCATAACCTCTACTATCATTGGTTACATTATGATAACCTTTCCAACCATTACCATCATGAATCATAATATCAACTTCAGTTGCTGTATTATAGTACCATAATGTATCATCAGCTGGATTTGTAAATGGTTCTGTAGATGAGTATGAATATGTTAATGCTCTAAATGGACTTGCTAAGAAAGTCACGTTTGCACTTACAACTTGGATACTTGGATCATCATCAAGACCTGCGTCTTGCACTGGTGTACCAACTGTTTGTGTAAGTGTAATAGTACCACCTGATAAGTGACTAATACTAATAGCACCACTTGATTCAACTGCCGCTACTACGTTTGGAACATTTGCCGCTAATACGTCAGCAACAAATTGTTGTGCTGTAGTGCCAGTTAATGTAACTGTTGCACTGCTTACACCAGATGAGCCAGGAACACTAGCATCAATTGTAAATGCATCATTTGTAGTAAACACTATTGGGCTACTTGGTACTGTACCTGTAATTTTTAAAGCACCTGTATTGTTCTTTTTGTATAATTGGAATGTAGCAGTACCATCTGTTAATACATTATAACGTACATATACAGCGTTAGTACTGATATTACCACCGCCACCAACTGGATCAAGACCGAATATAGCCGCTCTATCACTTGCATATAATGGTGCAGTTTGTAACGCCCATGTATCTAAATTACTGCTGTATTCTTTAACAGCCCAATTAGCACCATTACCTGTAGCACTAGTTTTAAACCATACACTACCGTTTGGTCTTGGTGTTACGTCTGAATCTTTCCATGCTGGAGCACTTCTGTAGTCATCAAATGCAATAGTTGGTCCATTAACTGTTTTAACGTTTGCTGACCCATCTGCTGTTACAAATAAACCTAGTTTATCTGCCGCATCAGTACCACCAATAGTTGTACCTTTAGCAATTTTTAATAGGCCGTCTGCTGTAGAACCATCACTTTCGCCAAGTGCGTTAACATAAACTTGTAACTCACCAGCGGCACTTACTGTAGCACTAACACCATCAATTGACGCACCGTTAATATCACTAGCAACAGAAGTTACTGTTGTACCAGTTAATGTAACGTTAGTTTGGTTGATAACCATTTTATCACCAATAACTAAGTCAGTTGGGTTACCTACTGTACCTGTAAGTGCAGGAACTGCATCTTTCCAATCTTCACTACCTACTAATACCCATGTGTTATCATAACGTTTGAAATATACTGGATTGAAAGAGCTAGTTGCTACTAAAGCATAAGAACCAATAGCACCATATGAGCTTAATGGAACGCCTGCTGATAAGTAATCTGTGTTTGTAATTACGTCTGGAGTTTTTAATGAAAAGCCTGTTTCAGTTTTTTCATAGATACCCCAGTTAGTGTCTGATAAGTCTAACCAGTATGTTCCGTCACTAGCAGAACCTGTTGGACGAATTGCTGTACCATCTAATTCAGCTAAGTTAACATCTGCACGTTGAATGTATACTCTGTTAGCAACACCTAACGCACTGTATGCTGTTAGTAGACCATATTCATTAAGTTCATGTGCATGAATTGGATTGTCACTAGCATCTGTTTTAAATATTGGTTGTCCAAATAAGTTAGTTAATTCACGTTGTGAAGTCACTGTTGTTAGTTTAGTTGCATTTGCTTTTGTTGTACCAGTTGCAACTGAACCACTTGGATTTTTCTTGTCTTGTGCAGTTGCTAATAAAACGTATGCAACTGTACCTACTGCGGTTGGGGTATATTGACTTTCATCAATTACGCTAACCTGTACTCCTGGTGATATGAGTGCCATCTTTTTATTCCTTTAACGAAACTATTATTGTATTAATACTTTATTATATTTATGATATTTGGCTAAAAAGTAGCCTATAAGATACCTTTGCAAAGGTCCATATAAATAAGTATATGAAAAACCGTCCTCTATGCCAGGCATGCCACAAAAGACCGTGTGCTATTAACTATAAAAAGGTGAATATAACGCATTATCGCAGTCGTTGTAGTCATTGTATTCGGTTGGAAAGAGGTATTAAATCACCTAAACCCAGATGGATGGATTCTGGATATCGTAAGAAAACATCATGTGAAAAATGTGGGTTTACAGCCAAATATAAAGAACAATTATTTGTTTATCATTTAGATGGAAATCTAAATAATGTTGATCCTTTTAATCTTAGAACAATTTGTTCTAACTGTCAGTATGTAGTTGCTCGTGAAGAGATTGGATGGAAACAGGGCGATCTTGTTCCTGACTATTAAAATCAAACAAGTCCTCTACTTTATTATATAAATCATCAAGTGTTGTGTTATTTGTTAAAACAGCGTCAAACTCTTGTCCTACCCAACTATATTCACTAGGATGTACACCTTTACTCTCTAGTTGTCCTCTGCTTAGAGCCCATGTCATGTTACGCTTAGGTCCTTTATTATATTGTACAGCCGCATCATACCAGTCTGGTTCAGGGCCACGTTTAACTCTAATACACTGTCCGCCTGCGGCACGTATTGCTTTTAGTTCATTAGGGAAACGACAGTCTGTAATTACTATGTCGTCTGTTGATTTTGCCAGTCTGTTTTCTAAACTAGCAATCCACATGTCATCATGGAATCCGTTACGAACTACTTCTGTACCAAAGTATTGTAGGACCCATCTAGGAGTAAGATCGGGCATGTCTAAACGTTCTGCCCACCACGCATCTACTTGTTCACGCCATAAACGGCTCTGCTTTGATCTACCTTCAAGCATTTCACGATCCCAATTAAAAGCGGACGCTACAGCATCTTTAAGACTGTTGGCAAAACTTTCTCTTTTAAATCCGTGAACGTTAACTAGATAATCAGCAATGGTGTCTTTACCACTGCCCATGAAACCGCAGATACCTATAATAGTTGACATAATTTCTCCTGAGTGAACTTATATTTTAACTAATATATAGGAGAGTGTCAAGTAATCTGATTAACCAATCAACCAAGTTAAAGGTGAACCACCATCCATATATTGAGAAATTTCTAAGTCTAATTTATCTTGAAGTGTAAACCCTTCTTGTTTTAATGCTGTTCCGTTTAATGCTGTACCGCCTTGTGGTCCTGCAATACTAGCAAATTTTTCACGTGCTTGACCTATGGATATCATAACCATAGCATAAGCGTATTCTTGAATCCACGGATATACTTGTGGATCATTTAATAACATTACATCAGGTTTATAATTATATGTGTGCAATAGAACTGTCTCGTATGCTTCACTTGATGGATTTGCTCCCATGCTTGGGATTTTTCTAACCAATGTTAATTTTTTACTTACTTTATTCCATGTAAAGTTCATAAATCCGCCAAACATACGCATAGCCATTTCTTGATATTGTGTAAACAATTCGTAGTTTGCCATACCACCTACTCTACCTGCTACTAGCATGTAAGTATTAATGTATCCTGTAGCAAATGGTTCAAATTGACTGGCGGTGGTGCCAGTGGTACTACCAATACCTCGACGATATATTTGTTTAACGTCTATTACTTCTTGTGGTAAGATATATTCTTGAGTTTCTGGATAAATGTCTAAAAAGGCATAACTTTCTTCAACGGCATTTGAACTACGTTGTCTATATCGATGAAAGGCTTGTTTGATTCCCATATCAAAATGTTCTTGATCAGCTTCAACATCAACTATACCATCACCCAGTCTTAGACGGACGTAATTTATAATTTCGTTTCTTTTTTCAGTACTGGTTATTAAACTGCTAGAATCAAAGTTGATAGGACCAGCGCCACTACCAACGTTTGCATCATACAGATTATCAGATTGTATTGCTAGATTTGCAGTTAAATTTGGTTTTAATGTAGCCATTCATAAATACCTTTTATTTTTAGTATTTATGTTTCTTTTTAGATAACTTTCAATAATATAGTATCTGCGTTGATACGTCCAGTAAGTTTAGTATCTGTTGTTTTGATATTTTCTAAAAACTTACGCAGTTGTACTTTGTTAGAACCTAAAAAGTCTTTTAACTGCTGTTCTGGTTTACGTAGAGTTTTTTGTACACTTT
>Ga0255753_1002886_pt1 | contig 18416 bp, 20 predicted proteins | sample 041ome_10_FD_179953 | JGI IMG/M metagenome (GOLD analysis project Ga0255753, IMG submission 179953) | Coastal salt marsh microbial communities from the Groves Creek Marsh, Skidaway Island, Georgia - 041412US metaG (version 2) | ecosystem: Environmental > Aquatic > Marine > Intertidal zone > Salt...
TCTTGATAGGTGAGCATTATACAGGTATTTATATTAGAAGTCAATAATATTCTAATGTTTTTTTATAAAAAGATTAAAAAACCAGCCCTGAGGCTGGTTTTATAAAGGTTTTAGGTTGGTTTAAAGTTATTCCTTCACTGTACCTGATGCCTTACCATCGGCATAACCCTTGGCATATGCATCAGCGGTACCTGTGGCATATCCATCGGCCTGACCTTTAGCATACGCATCTGCTTGACCTTTAGCATAAGCATCAGCAGCACCTGATGCATTTCCATCAGCAGCACCTTGAGATTTATTATCGATCTTATTCTTCGTATTAAAGTTAGTTCCAAAATCTGAATCATTTACCCAACGATTCATATTACTCATTGGACCCCAATTAGAAGTACCATTAAATGGACCCATGTTGTTTCCACCTGAGAATGGACCCATATTGTTTCCACCTGAGAATGGACCCCAGTTATTTCCACCTGTGAATGGACCCATGTTAGAACCACCGTCAAAAGGGCCCCAGTTGTTCATGCCATTGAATGGACCAAAGTTACCGAAACCATTATTGTGATATGGATTATGATTCGCTGAAGCTACAGCAGTAACCATTAATGCTCCAGCAAAAGCAGTTGCCTTAACAAATATATTCATTAGATATGCTCCTTCATTTTAGTTAGAAATTAAATAATACACCAATAATGTGGTTATTCATAGTATTTAACAAACTGCTTCAATCATTGCATCGCCAAACTCTGAGCAAGATAGAAGTTTTGCCCCTTCCATCAATCTTTCCAAATCATAAGTCACGGTTTTATTTTGAATTGCTTTTGACATTGCCTCAATCACCAGATCAGCCGCTTCAATCCAGCCAAGATGTCTCAACATCATTTCAGCTGAAAGAATCATTGAACCTGGGTTAACCTTGTTTTGTCCAGCATATTTAGGAGCAGTTCCGTGGGTTGCTTCAAAGACTGCAGTTGTATCAGAGAGGTTAGCTCCTGGGGCAATACCAATACCCCCTACCTGTGCAGCAAGCGCATCCGAAATATAATCACCGTTTAAATTCAGTGTTGCAATTACTGAATACTCATCAGGTCTTAAGATAATTTGCTGCAAAAAGGCATCTGCAATTGAATCCTTAATAGTGATTTCTTTGCCAGTCTTAGGATTTTTAAATTTACACCATGGACCATTATCAATAATCTCTGCTCCAAATTCGTTTTGGGCGAGTGCATAACCCCAATCCCTAAACCCACCCTCAGTAAACTTCATAATATTACCTTTGTGGACCAGTGTCACAGAGTCCTTGTCATTATCAATTGCATACATAACAGCTGCTCTTACAAGTCTCTCAGTACCCTCTTTAGAGACTGGCTTAATGCCTATACCTGAAGTTTCTGGAAAACGAATCTTTGTCACTCCCATTTCCTTGGTAAGGAACTCAATTAATTTTTTAGCATCAGGAGTTTCACTCTCATACTCTATACCAGCATAGATATCCTCGGAGTTTTCCCTGAAAATAACCATATCAACTTTTTCCGGAGTCTTCACAGGAGATGGAGTACCTGAGAAATATTGAACAGGTCTTTGACAAATAAATAGATCAAGTTGTTGTCTGATGGCAACGTTGATTGAGCGAATACCACCCCCCACTGGAGTGGTGAGAGGCCCCTTAATAGATACACAGAATTCTTGAATTGCATCTAGTGTTTCCTGAGGCAAATATTCTCCATATAACTCGTTTGCCTTCTCGCCAGCATATATCTCCATCCATTTAATAGACTTCTTACCCGAATATGCCTTATCAACAATCTTATCAATCACTTTTAACATAACCGGCGTAATATCAGTACCGATGCCATCGCCCTCGATTAATCCAACAATTGGATGATCGGAAACTTGTATTTGGCCGTCTTTATAGGAGATTTTCTTTCCATCTTCAGGTATTTCGATATGCTTGTATGTCATGATATTGTCATTATATTTGTCTAAAAAATTAATTGCATCATACTGGCATCCTCATTGTCAGAGTAATAATTTTTACGGATACCAATGGTTTTGAAACCCATTTTACTGTATAGATTTTTTGCTGCATGGTTTGACTGTCTAACTTCTAAAAATAAATTCTTGACCTTATGTGATTTAAGCCTTTCAAAGCATTCTTTCAATAGAGTCTCGCCTAACCCCTTTCTTTGAAAATTGATATCTGTGGCAATGTTCAGAATTTCTGCTTCAGTCTGAGCAATTAACATAAAGCAGTACCCAATCAATTCATCTTGATTGAAAGTACCTATCGCTAGATTGTTTTTATTTTGAAAAGATTCTTTAATTTGCTCTTTGGACCATGGATTTCTATGAATTCTATTCTCGATTAGAGAAATTTCTTGATTAAACTCTATATCAAGCTCTTTAAAGGAAATATTGATAGGCTTTGTTGTCTGACTCATTCTTATAGAAATATCCAAGCTCATCAAATCGCTTTTCTAACTCTTGAACATTGTCTGATTGAAGTCCAATAAGAACCCTACCAAAATCAGCACCATGATTACGATAGTGGAACAAGGAAATATTCCATTGACTACCTATCTTCATCAGAAAACGAAGCAAAGCCCCAGGTCTTTCAGGGAATTCAAAACGATACACAACTTCATTAGCTGCACTTGCCCTTCCACCAACCATGTGTCTAATATGAGTCTTAGCCATCGAATTGTCACTCATATCAACAATATCAAATGATTTAGAAAGTTTCTCAATTAACTCATCTTTTTCTGCAAGCCCATTGGATAAACCAACACCAACAAAAATGTGCGCCTCTTCGGTTGGAGCGTATCTATAGTTGAACTCTGTGATTGAATGGTTGTCCAATAAATTACAGAATTTCAGGAAGCTTCCTGGCTTCTCAGGGATAGTTGCTGCAATAATTGCTTCAGTATATTCACCAAGATCTGCTCTCTCTGCAATGTATCTGAGGCGGTCAAAATTAACATTTGCACCGCTATTAATAGAAACGATATTAAGGTTTTCAATCTGATTCTCATCAATGTATTTTTTCATGCCTGCAGTTGATAACGCCCCAGCTGGCTCTGAAATAGATCTCACATCCTCATAGATGTCTTTGATTGCAGCACACATTTGATCATTCGAGACCAACACTACATCATCGACATATTTTTTAGCAAATTCAAAAGTAACCTCTCCGATTTGCTTAACAGCCACACCATCTGCAAATCTTCCAACCTCTTCTAGGATAGTTCGCTTACCATCACGCATGGCATGATGAAGGGTTGGGGAGTCTTCAGGTTCAACACCAATAATTTTTACCTTGTCATTCATCGACTTGATGTACCCAGCAACACCGGCAATTAATCCGCCACCTCCTACTGGGACAAAAACCAAATCAACGTTTTGTAACTGATCTAATATTTCTTTACCAATGGTAGCCTGACCGATAACAGTTTGAATATCATCGAATGGGGCAATGTAGACCATATCCTGCTCTTTCTCTAATTGCTTTGCATATTGATAAGCATCATCATAAACATCTCCATGAAGAACGACTTTACTTCCTAGTCTTTCAACAGATTTGACTTTAATTTTCGGAGTGGCAACTGGCATAACAATCACGGCAGTAATTCCAAGCTTTTTTGCAGCAAGCGCAACACCTTGGGCATGATTACCTGCACTAGAAGTGATCACACCCTTATATAATTGATCTTTAGTTAAGGTTGAAATTTTTTGATAAGCGCCTCTTAACTTAAATGAAAAAATAGGCTGTTCATCCTCGCGTTTCAAATAGATATTATTTTTAAAGCGCGCAGAAAGTTGGGGCGCAAAGGTTAACTCAGAAACCTCTGCAACGTCATAAACTGTTGAATTTTCTACGCTTTTAATAAAATCTTTCATAAAGTTTTTTCAAGAAATCTATGCTGACATATGAATAACCAAAATTATCCCCATTAATCACCGAAAATGGTTTCTCAGCCTCACCTAAATGATTGAGGACAATCATAGCATCATCAAACTTCTGATGGGATGTATATTCATTGACGGTAATGACTGTATTCAGTCCAGCTTTTCTTAACGCCACATAACCATTAAGAGAATCCTCAAAAACAATGCATTCTTTTGGTGAAAGTTTTAACTGATCTAACACATACTCAAATACATCAGGAGCAGGTTTTAAGTTTTTAACCATTTCTCCAGCTCCAATGACTGAGAACCAACTTAGTGCATCGCTACCAAGGGTATTGGTAATTAGCGCTTCAACATTAACAAGAGAAGTGGTGGTTGCGATTGCAAGCTGAATTCCGTTCTCTCTTGCTTCTGTGAATAAGCGCTCAACTCCAGTTCTTAGGGGAATTTTTCCCTCGTTCATCAACTCCACATAAAAATTGGTTTTCAGTTGATGAAGCTCGAGTGCAAACTTATCAAGATCATCAACGTCAAAATGATCTAAGTAATTTTCAACATAATACTTAATTCTTAATTTGCCACCTGTGACCTCAAGTAGTTCTCTATACAAATCGCTAGACCAGTTCCAATCCAGCCCAGAAAATTGGAATGACTTATTGAAGGCAACTAGATGCCCATGCTTTTCTGTATTTGAAATAGTTCCATCTACATCGAAGATGAGCGCTTTTATGGACATGAAGAGTTAGTATGTTGATTTAAGAGCAAAAATTGATTGATATTTTAATTAAGTTTGTGTATAAACTACCCTTTTTTAAAATTTTATAAAACATGACTGATCCAGATTTTCAAGCGATTTCAGATTACCGACCAAAAAATGGAGAGGAGTTTATGAACTCCAATCAGGTTGAGCATTTTAGAAGTAAACTTCTTGCTTGGAGAGATCAGCTACTAGATGGTGTTGAGTCTACTAAACATCATATCCAAAAGGATTCAGCTAAAGTTGCTGACATTAATGATAGAGCCACTCTTGAAGAAGAATTTGCTCTTGAATTAAGAACTAGAGATAGAGAGCGTAAACTTATCAGCAAGATTGATAAGACTCTTCATTTGATTGAGCTTGGTGATTACGGATATTGCAAAACCTGTGGTACTGAGATCTCATTAGTTCGTCTTGAGGCTAGGCCTACAGCTGACGAATGTATTGACTGTAAAACTATCGCAGAAAAGAAAGAAGTTTAGTTAAAAATGTTTATAGGAATAGCATTCCTCGACTAACCCACCTTTTACAGTAAATTTTATATCCTTGGTTATCTCACCTATACAGGTTAGAGGTAAGTTTAATTCTGAGGATATATCATCAACTTTATTGCGCATGGACTTAGGGGCTGTAAAACACAATTCGTAATCATCGCCTCCAGCAAAAGGAATGCACCAATTAGAAGAACTATCTACATAATCTTTGACATCGTTAGACATTGGTAGCTTCTCAAGGTCTATCTCGCAACCAACTCTTGACATGCTAAGTATATGTCCTAAGTCTTGATAGAGTCCATCAGATATATCTATGCAACTTGTTGCTACTGGAGTTAGCCTCTGTCCTAGTTCAATTCTTGGAGAGGGTCGATTTAATCTTAAAAGAGTAATGTCATTAACCTTGAGCCCTTTATAGGCTAGCGCGGCATCACCCAGATCGCCCGATATAAAGATTAGATCGCCAGCCATTGCACCAGATCTTTGTAGCGCCAAACCCTTTTTAACTTCGCCAAAAATTGATATAGATACATTAAGAGGACCTTTAGTCGTATCTCCACCAATAAGTCTTACATTGAAAGAATTAGAGAGCGCTTTTAAAGATTCTGAGAATTTTTGAAGCCAACTAGGATTGATCTCTGGAACAGTTAAAGACAATGTAAAGAATCTAGGATTGGCCCCCATGGCAGCAATATCACTAAGATTCACTGCTAAAGCTTTATAAGCAATATCCTCAGGTTTCGTATCTTTTGTGAAATGAATACCCTCAACTAAGGTATCCATACTGGTCACAATAGAAGTATCATTATTGACATTAAGAATGGCACAATCATCACCAACGGATTTCTCAAGACCTGTGCCTGTTTCTGACCAACTAAAGAAATTTTTTATAGTGTCAAATTCATTCACTGGAGGTATTTTTCAGCAAATTTTTTAGTGATTTCTCCTTTGCCAGCGCTGTATATAGATCCAGATCCAATGATAATTCCTATAAGAATTACAATAAAAAGTGGAACGATGCCTAGAAGAAGGAAAATTGCTTCAGAAATACTGTATCCATCCATACTACTTGAACCGCCTAAAGAGGTAAATAAACCCATAAACATACTTAAGAAAAAGAAAACATAGGCACCAATAAGCATCTTGTATCGATTTAAAGAAAGTTGCCAATTGAGATAATCAAACTCTTGGTCACTACCTTTTAATTGCTTAGTTTTAAAATAAGTAAATAGGATCACAATTAGTGAAATTGCTATGGAGCTAGCAATGGAAGTGTTCATATCTACTGCAAATAATTTATTCAGTCCCAGAGCCAGAAATAAATGCACAATCATGAGATTAATTGTGAAAAGCTCATGAGCATTCTTAGCAACTTTAAAATTATTTTTTGGATCTTGATAAGTCAGCACTTATATTACATGTATGCGTTTTCTTTATTTGAGTGGTCAGTTACATCAAGAACAGAGTTGATTTCAGGATACTGAGACTTCAACTGAGCCTCAACACCATTTTTTAGAGTGACCTTAACCGAAGAACACCCTTGGCAACCTCCACCAAAGTTAAGAATGACATCCTTTTTTTCAGTGATCTCGACTAACTCGACAAAACCACCATGAGAAGCAAGTTGCGGATTTACCTCAGCAAGAATGGTGTAGTTGATTTTTTCTTCAAGTGATGCATCTTCACCGGGGGCTTCACCCTTGGCATTGGGAGCAGTGATAGCCAATTTCTGCGAAGCGCCATCTGTTTTCAATTGAACCTCGGATTCCTTAAGATAGTCAAAGTTTGATTTATCAATATAGACGTCAAACCCCTTATAACTAAACTTTTTATAATTATTGTTTAAGTCTTTTGGGTAACAAAAATTAAAAGTCACCGCAGCAACTGGGGTTCCAGCCTTCTCCACATCAACTTTTAGAGCTAAATCAGTTTCGTCTTGATCTTCGAATAATTTGGCAATATATGTTTCTGCCTCATCAGTAATGTCAAACATTTTTTCTCCTAAAAATCAGGTTGTCAATCAACCTTGTTTCACCTAGATATGTTGCACATAATAATATAATTTCATCTGTTTTATTATCGATATCCGTAAGGTCTTTGGAATTTCTTGCTTCAAGATAATCCAACTTAGAGAATTGCGATAGGTTATCTTTTGCCTTTTTTATAGAACTATCTAGATCAATACCTCTCAAAAAATCCGTTTTAATGCCTAATAAATTTTGGTAAATCTTTTTAGCATTTTCACGATTATCAAAACTTAAATACTGATTCCTCGTACTCATTGCAAGACCATCTCTTTCTCTGATGATTTCATGAGAGATGATCTTAATATCATCTTTTCTATTCTTATTAACCAAATTAATGATCATTAACTGTTGATAGTCTTTTTCTCCAAATACAGCAATATCAGGATGAATAATATCAAATAAACGATTAACTACTTGAGCTACACCATTGAAGTGTCCAGGTCTCGTCTTAGCACATAGAATAGTATCCAAAAATCCAAGTTCGTAACTCTCTAGATCATTTGACGGATAGATTTCTTCAACTGATGGAGTAAAAAGAATATCTATATCCAAAGTTTCTAAAAGGGCAATATCTTTTTCAAGTGTTCTGGGGTAATTATTTAGATCCTCATTATGGCCAAATTGAGTTGGGTTAACAAAGATACTCACTACTACCACATCTGATTTTTGTTGAGCTAATTTCATTAATTCAAGATGGCCTTCATGAAGACCCCCCATAGTTGGGACAAAAGAGACTTTTAAAGATTTATCTTGAAGATGTCTTATTTTGAGACTTAAATCTTCTGCAGATTCATAAGTAATCATTCGTAACTGTAATCAGCTGATGGAAATTTCCTGGATTTAACCTCGGAGATGAATAATTTGACCGCTTCTTCAATAGATGAATTGCCAGTCATAAAATTTTTTACAAACTTAGGCTTTCTCCCTAGGTTGATATCTAACATATCATAAGAGACCAGCACCTGGCCATCGCAGTAATTTCCGGCACCTATGCCAATGGTTGGAATTGAGATACTTTCTGAAATCTCTTTTCCTAATTTAGTTGGAATGCATTCTAATACCATCATCTCAACCCCTAACTCCTCAAGCAACTTGGAATCTTTAAGTATTTTTTGGGCTGACGCTTCTTCCCTGCCTTGAACTTTATAGCCTCCCAACTCTTGAATGGATTGAGGTTGAAGACCTAGATGACCACAGACAGGGATTTGCTCGTCTTGAAAACTTTTAAAGACAGCTTCACATTCCTCGCCACCCTCTATCTTAATTACTTGAGCGCCAGCCTTTAAAAGAAGATTTGCATTTTTGATGGCATCATTAGGATTGCTATAGGTTTGATAAGGCATATCTGCAATTAGCAATGAATTTTGAATTTTGTTAGCAACTGCCTGAGTGTGATAGCACATATCATCAATAGTCACTCCCAGTGTATTTTCCTCTCCCTTAATAACATTACCTAAAGAGTCTCCCACTAAAATAACATCGATTCCGCATTGATCAAAAAGATCTGCAAATGAAGCATCATAAGCAGTCAAACAGGAAATGATTTCATGATTTTTAAACTTTTTAAGGTCACTTAATTTCATAACTTAATTAGCTCTTGATTATGGATACGTTCGATAAGTTTATCAATAGGTCCTAGTATAGGCACATTTAAATCAGGCTCAATCTCTTTTAAAGGAATCAAAACAAAAGCCCTATTCATCATTTCTGGATGAGGAATGACCAACTCTTTCGAGGCTACCACTTGTTTTCCATAAAGAATAATGTCTAAATCTATAGTTCTAGCCCCCCACTTCTTCTCTCTAACTCTATGCTGATTGATCTCAATTAATTGACAAACTCTTAAAAGTTCAAGAGCAGTCAGATGGGTATTAACTTGACAAACTGCATTCAAATAATCTGGTTGATTTGAATGATCAATGGGCTTTGATTGGTACAGACTTGACAGCGAGGTAACGGTTACATCCTCGACCTCATTCAAGGCAATTAATGCATTTTTAATTTGCTCTTTGGGGTTGTTTAAATTTGATCCAAGTCCAATATAGGCTAGCAATGTATCAAGGTCCCTATCTTCTCTTTTTCAAAGAGCTTGATTAATACTGAGTCCATATGACCTGAAGCAATGATGGTTTCTGTGCCCGAATCACAAGCAGTTCTTGCAGCAAGTACTTTGGTATACATACCTCCAGAACCCAAAGATCCTCCTTTTCTGGAGGCAACCTTCTCCAAGAGTTCATCATTTGCTTGGATTTTAGAAATAAGTTTTGCGGAGGTATTCTCTCTTGGATCTGAGTTATATACTCCACCCTGATCAGTTAAGATGATTAAACGCTTTGCATTAATTAAATTACTCACCCTGGCTGCAAGCGTGTCATTATCACCAAATTTAATTTCTTCTGTGGCCACGGTGTCATTTTCATTAACGATTGGGACAACTCCTAATGACAGAAGAGTGTGAATGGTAGATCGAACATTATCCAGTGTCTTTCCACCTTGTAAGTTTTCATGAGTTAACAAGATTTGTGCGGTATGAATTCCAAACTGAGAAAAAAGCGATTCATAGGTCTGAACAAGGCCCATTTGTCCAATCGCAGCCGCAGCTTGGAGTTCATGGATATTGCTCGGTCTAGATGACCATTTCATCCTTTGCATGCCCTCTGCTATTGCACCACTGGATACTAATATGCAGTCAATAAAGTTCTTCTTAAGGAAAGCCATTTGCTCAGTCCATTTCGCAATAGCCGCCTTATCTAAACCTTTACCATTGTCAGTCAAAAGAGCTGAACCAATTTTAATAACCCAAATTTCCCTATTCATTTTTAAAAAAACCAAATAAACCTGCAATTAGATCCTTACAGCCAAAACCATTTAAAGCTGAGATTACAAACACCTCTCCTGTGAATCCAGAATCCTTGACGAAAGACTTCACCACCTTATCTCTCTGACCCTCAGGAATAAGATCAATTTTATTAATAGCAAGCATTCTTGGCTTGTTATATAAATCTTGATCGTATTTTGCCAGTTCTTCTTCAATGGTTTTAAAATTTTTAGCAGGTTCAGTTTGATCAATAGGTAAGATATCGACTACATGGAGCAATATTTTTGCTCTGGAAAGATGTTTGAGAAATTCAAAACCTAAACCTACGCCCACACTGGCATCTTCGACTAGCCCTGGAATATCTGCCATCACTAGGTTAGCCCCATAATAATCCAAAACCCCCAAAGATGGATGGAGGGTAGTAAATGGATAATCTGCAACCTTAGGTCTTGCTGCTGATATCTGTCTTATAAGGCTTGATTTTCCGGCATTTGGAAAACCCAAGAGTCCAATATCCGCCATGATATTTAGCTCAAGAGCAATTTCTCTACTCTCTCCTTTGGACCCAGGAGTGGTTTGTCTAGGCGCCTGATTTACACTCGATTTAAAACGTGCATTCCCAATCCCATGAAATCCTCCTTTAGCAACTAGTAAAGATTCCTCATTCTGGGTTAATTCACCGATGAGCTCATCTGTTTCAAGATTGAAAACTTTAACGCCCAATGGAACCTTTACATAGAGGTCATCAGCAGATTTGCCCCGACGATTTTGACCTTCGCCAGGCTGACCATTTTTTGCGCGGTAAAATTTATTGTATCTAAACTCACTTAGCGTATTAAGGCTCTCATCTCCCACTAAGTAGACATTTCCACCATCGCCACCGTCACCTCCATCTGGACCACCATCGGGTATAAATTTTTCACGACGAAAACTTAGGCAACCTGAACCACCATTTCCAGCTTCAACCTTGATTGTTGCAGAATCAACAAATTTCATAAATAAAAAACCTTAGAGGGATAGCGTTTAAAATTGAAAATAATTAATATTAACTTCAAAAATTATACCATTTCGACATGAACCTTAAGTTCTACCAGATACTCGGTTTTTTTATTCTTCCATTGGTTTTAATGAGAATTCTTTTTAAAGGGTTTAAAAATAATGCCTACTGGAAAAAAATTCCTGAGCGGTTTGGTTTTTATTCCCATGTTGAAAAGAATCTTATCTGGATTCATTGCGTCTCCGTTGGTGAATTTATGGCTGCCAAGCCATTAATTAACAAATACCTTGAAACTGAGAGATTGTTAATTACTTGCTATACCCCAACTGGTTATGAGGCAATCTGTCAAGCATATGGTAACAAAGTGATCCAAGCCTATTGTCCAGTTGACATTAAGCCATTTGTTACCCACTTTATCAAAACCTACAAACCGAAAAAATGCATTCTTTTAGAGACTGAGATTTGGCCCAATATCATTTGTGAACTGTCAAAAAATAAAATACCAATTAACCTTGTCAATGCAAGACTTTCTCAGAAGTCATTTAATGGTTATCAAAAATTCTTATCAAATATATTGAGCAAAACTCTAAACAAAATTGATTTGATAGCTACTCAAGATGAAGGAAGTAAAAAAAGGTTAGTTTCATTGGGGGCTAGGGAAAGTAATACATTAGTCACAGGCAATATTAAGTTTGATCAGAAAATTGATATCATCCAATCTAAGCTAATTGAAATAAAAAAGTTTATCCAAGATCAACAGGTGGTTGTTTTTGCAAGCACCCACAGTGATGAGGAAAAGCAAATTTTTGAAGCAATAGTAAATTCTTCCTATCTTAAAAGCGCCCTAAAAATTATCATTCCTAGACACCCAGAGAGATTTAATGAGGTCTATAAACTTGCAAAAAAATATGGTTACACATCGGCCAAACGCTCTGAAAAAGCAACTGGTGAATCCAATCTAGATGTTCTCATTGGTGATTCTATGGGTGAGTTACCGGAGTATCTCTATCTAGCTGATGTAGTTTTCATGGGTGGTAGTTTAGTGAAACATGGGGGCCACAATATAATTGAACCCGCCCTGTTAGAAAAACCGATCATCTATGGTCAACATGTATTTAACTTTGCCCAGATATCTAAACAACTAATCAATTCAGGAGGGGCAATTCAAGTTGATTCTGCAGATGCTTTGGTTGCAAAAATAGAATCTCTATTAAATAATTCCAAAGAACGAGAAGAGTTATCGAAAAATGCTTATAAATTCGCGAAAAATCTTCAAGGATCGACCAAAAAGTTATTTAAATTAATTAAATGACTAGTCTTTAGCACTCCAATTTTTTTCCATTTCAAAAAATAAAAAAGATGCGCTCCAGGTTATTAATACAAAGCCTGCTAAGCCTTCTAAACCTACTAGAAATCGGATATCTCCAATAGGACTAATGTCCCCAAAACCTAGAGTAGAGAAACTGGTGAATGAGAAATAAACACTATCTAGTAAAGAGCCGTCATAGTTGCCTTGCAAAGTTCCCCAGTTTGGACTGTTGTGCATAAAGTAAAACGCAAGCCCATATAGCCAAATTTCAAGAACATGAGCAATGAAAGCAATAATTACCACGGCTAACACACGCATTCGATGTCTTATTTTTAGAAGCGGTAGGATTTTAGTAGAGCGGTACAGGAACTCGTAGTGAATTAAAACACTTAAAAGAACAACAAAAGCATTAACAGCTAGAACGCTCAGCATCTGTGTATTTAAGCTCTTTTCTGTTTTAGGTAAATCTCACTGTCATTATTAATAAACTCTTGAGATTTCTTATCCATTTCAAGCTCAATTGCCTTTAGCTCATTAATTTGCTTGCCATCAAGATTCTTAATTTCTTGAGTAATTTTCATTGAGCAAAATTTAGGTCCACACATTGAACAAAAATGTGCAGTCTTTGCAGCTTGCTTAGGCAATGTTTCATCATGATATGCTCTGGCAGTATCAGGATCAAGCGCCAGGTTAAACTGATCTTCCCAACGAAACTCGAATCTTGCCTTTGATAGAGCGTTATCTCTGATTTGAGCTCCAGGATGACCTTTAGCCAAATCGGCTGCATGAGCGGCAATTTTGTATGCAATAATTCCTTGCTTAACATCATCTTTATTTGGGAGACCTAGGTGCTCCTTCGGAGTCACATAACATAACATAGCAGTTCCATACCAACCAATCTGAGCAGCGCCAATAGCTGAAGTGATATGATCATATCCAGGAGCAATATCGGTAGTTAGGGGGCCAAGTGTATAAAAAGGCGCTTCACCACATTCTCGAAGCTGTTTTTCCATATTGTCCTTAATCATGTGCATGGGGACATGTCCGGGACCCTCAATAAAGGTTTGCACGTCATGCTTCCAAGCAATTTTAGTTAACTCACCCAATGTCTCTAGTTCACCATATTGAGCCTCATCATTTGCATCTGCTATACAGCCAGGTCTCAAGCCATCTCCTAATGAGAAGGTGACATCATATGCTTTCATGATTTCGCAAATTTCTTCGAAGTGAGTGTATAAAAAGTTTTCTTTATGATGAGCAAGACACCACTTCGCCATAATTGAACCACCGCGAGATACAATGCCCGTCACTCTTTTTGCTGTCAAAGGAACATACTTTAGTCGAACACCCGCATGAATTGTGAAGTAGTCAACTCCCTGTTCTGCTTGTTCAATAATGGTATCCTTGAAAATCTCCCAGGTTAGATCTTCTGCTATCCCGTTAACTTTTTCTAAGGCTTGGTAAATTGGCACTGTGCCGATAGGAACTGGAGAGTTTCTAATAATCCACTCCCGAGTTTCATGGATATTTTTTCCAGTAGAAAGATCCATAATAGTATCGGCTCCCCATCGAATACCCCAGACCATCTTATCAACCTCTTCGTCAATAGAAGAGCCTAGTGCTGAATTTCCGATATTGCCATTAATCTTCACAAGGAAATTTCTACCAACAATCATTGGCTCAGTTTCAGGGTGGTTGATATTATTTGGAATAATCGCCCTTCCTCTGGCCACCTCATCTCTAACAAACTCAGGTGTTATGAGGTCAGGTATGGATGCACCAAAACTTTCGCCTTGATGTTGGCCTATCTGATCTTTGTATTCTTGCCAGCGGCAATTCTCTCGAATGGCGATATACTCCATTTCAGGTGTAATGATGCCCTTTTTTGCATAGTGCATCTGAGTGACATTATTGCCTTCTTTTGCTTTTCTAGGTTTATTTATATGTTCAAATCTGAGGTCATCTAAAGACTTATCATTTAATCTTTGATTTGAAAATTCCGATGAAAAGTCATTAAGTCTTTCCGTGTCACCTCTATTGTCAATCCATTTTTCTCTTATAGGTTTGAGTCCTTTCTGAAAATCAATGACAACATTAGGGTCTGTGTAAACTCCAGAGGTGTCATAAACATGAATAGGATCGTTTTTTTCTGCCAAATCACCAATAGTATCAGTCAGAGTAATTTCTCTCATCGGCACATTGACGCCCTCTTGAGCACCTGACACATAAATCTTTTTGGAGCTTGGAAATGGCTTAATAAATGCCTGATTAACATTACTTAGAATTTTTATCGTTTTTTTGTCTTTGGCCATTGTTGTATAATCGTCAGAAGTTAAATTAATACTATTGTTATGAGCATTTTAACCCATAGACCAAGACGGATGAGAAAACACACCAATACCCGAAAATTAATGCGTGAAAACTCTCTCTCTTGTGATGACTTGATCTACCCAATATTCATCACTGAAGGAAATTCAGTCAGAGAAAAAATTGAGTCCATGCCAGGTATTGAAAGATTAAGTATTGATGAATTACTAAAAGAACTAAAAGAACTGACCAAATTAAAGATTCCAGCAATAGCGCTTTTTCCAGTCGTTCCAATGGAAAAAAAATCACTTGATGCTCATGAGGCATTCAATCCAGACGGTCTAGCTCAAAAAGCAGTCAAAGAGGTAAAGTCCAAATACCCTGATATGATAGTGATAACAGATGTTGCACTTGATCCTTTCACTACCCATGGACAAGATGGAATTATTGACTCTTCAGGTTATGTTTTAAACGATGAAACTGTAGAAGTATTATGCAAACAAGCTCTTTCTCATGCTAAAGCTGGGGCTGATATCGTAGCACCAAGTGATATGATGGATGGAAGAATCGGTGCCATCCGCGAGGAATTAGAAAATAATGGTTTCATTCATACAAAAATCTTAGCCTATTCAGCCAAATATGCCTCTAGCTACTATGGTCCTTTTAGAGATGCTGTGGGTTCTGCCTCAAATTTAGGCACATCCTCAAAAGATAGTTATCAAATGGATCCGGGTAATTCTGATGAAGCTATTCGAGAGGTAAGTTTAGATATTGAAGAAGGGGCTGATATGGTAATGATTAAACCTGGTCTACCCTATCTAGACATTGTCTATAGGGTGAAAGAAACTTTCGGAATGCCAACCTTTGCTTATCATGTCAGTGGTGAGTATGCTCAACTTAAGGCTGCTTCAAAAAATGGTTGGATTAATGAAAAACCGACTGTACTAGAAACATTACTTTCATTCAAGCGTGCTGGTGCTGATGGTATTTTGACTTATTATGCTAAAGAAGCTGCTAAATGGATACTTGAAAATTAATTATTAACATATTATAATATTCTAATATTTAATTTAAATGTATTCTTATGATCAACAAATCCATCCTTCTTAATGTATTTTTAGTTTTTGTCATTATCTTTGGCTATTTTTATTTTGAAAATACTCAAAACAATCCATCTGCTAATTTATCAACTATTTCCACAACATCAAATGTGTCAAAAGTTGGAAGTGATTTAACCCAGTTAGAATCTTTAAATAACCAGGTGATTGATCTTAAGCAAAAACTAGATGCAGCCAATAAGGAACTTGCCTCTCTTAAAAATCAAGATACTGTGCTTGCTTCTACAAGAGAAGAGATTAAAAAATCATTTAAAGAGCTTGATCAGGTGAAATCTAAGATTTCAAAGGTCAAGAAAACTTCTGATTTGATTGCTCAAATTGAAGCTGAAAAAAATCAAATTACCCAAGCGCAAACTAAAGTTAAAGAACTAACTAAGTATTTTGAAGATAGATCTAAAACAGAAATTCAACTTCTTTTAAAGGATGCTGAAACTGCATACCAAGACATGGTTAGCTCTTCTGTTATGACACCAGCAGTTCCATTACTTGGATTACCAATTCTTGCTTTGAGTAATCAAAACTTAGAAAGAAATTGTAATAATATTTCTAGAATGCTATTAGAAGAAGAGAAACTGCTTGGTAAGAGAGTTTCTTTAAATACTCAAGAAAATAATAAATACAACGAAATTTGTATTAAGGGAATCAAAGGTAAGCTTCAAGAAAACTTGAAGCTTAATAAATAGTTTTTATTCCACTCTATTTTTAATGAGATCATCTACAACTTCTGGCTCAGCTAGAGTAGATGTGTCCCCAAGATTTGAATAATCATTCTCAGCAATTTTTCTAAGAATTCTTCTCATGATCTTGCCTGAGCGAGTTTTAGGAAGTCCTTGAGCGAATTGAATTTTATCGACAGTTGCAATTGGCCCTATCTCAGATCTTACCAACTTGACCAACTCTGTTCTTAAATCATCAGATGGTTCAGCTCCAGCCATTACTGATACATAAGCATATATCCCTTGACCTTTAATGTCATGAGGATAACCTACAACAGCCGCCTCTGAGACACTATCATGTAGCACTAAAGCTGATTCGATTTCAGCTGTACCCAGTCTATGTCCTGAAATATTTAAAACATCATCTACTCGACCGGTAATCCAATAATAGCCGTCAGCATCTCTTTTCACACCATCTCCAGCAAAATATTTACCCGGGAAGGTTGAAAAATATGCTTCCATAAATCTTTCATGGTTTCTGTAAAGCGTTCTCATCTGACCAGGCCAAGATCTGGCCATGACCAAAATACCTTCAGTTTCTCCTTCTAGGATATTTCCCTTTTCGTCTACAACCTGAGGTTCAATTCCGAAAAATGGTCTAGTTGCTGATCCAGGTTTTAAATCGGTCGCATAAGGAAGAGGGGTAATCATGTGTCCCCCTGTCTCAGTTTGCCACCAGGTATCAACGATAGGACATCTGCCCTCTCCAACTTTGTGGTAGTACCATTCCCATGCCTCAGGATTAATCGGTTCACCAACTGTTCCAAGAACCCTCAATGAGCTTCTAGAAGTTTTATCTACAAACTCATCACCTGCCCCCATTAGAGCCCTGATAGCTGTTGGAGCTGTGTAAAAAATGTTGACATTATGTTTATCAACAACTTGCCAAAATCTAGACGCATCAGGATAAGAAGGAATACCCTCAAACATTAACGAAGTAGCACCATTTGCAAGCGGTCCATAAACAATATATGAGTGGCCAGTCACCCAACCCACATCAGCTGTACACCAGTAAATGTCACCTTCTTGGTAATCAAATGTGTATTTATGGGTCATTGCAGCATAGAGGAGGTATCCCCCTGAGGTATGAAGAACGCCTTTAGGCTTTCCAGTTGAGCCAGAGGTGTATAGGATAAATAGGGGAGTTTCGGCATCAAAATTTTCACAAGGACAAGAAGCCTCCTGTTTAGAACTTATTTCGTGATACCAAACATCTCTGTCATTCCAGGTTATATTACCACCAGTATTCTTGACAACTAGAATGTGATCAACACAATCGCAATCTTTAACTGCAGTATCAACATTATTTTTTAGTGGAACGCTCTTACCACCTCTAATTCCCTCATCAGCAGTAATCACTACTTTACATTCAGCATCTAAAACTCTATCTTTTAGTGCTTCTGGAGAGAATCCACCAAAAACCACTGAGTGAATAGCGCCAATTCTTGCACAAGCTAGCATTGCATAGGCAGCCTCTAAAATCATAGGCATGTAGATACAAACTGTATCCCCTTTGCCGACACCTAACTCTCTCAGTGAATTAGCAAACCTGCAAACCTCATCATGCAATTCCTGATAGGTAACAGTTTTGGATACATTAGGATCATCACCCTCCCAAATTAGAGCAGCTTGGTTAGCTCTTTTAGGCAAATGACGATCAATACAGTTATAAGCTACATTAAGCTCACCACCGCTAAACCACTCTATTTTTCCCTTGTGATAGTCAACATCGCTAACACTGTTCCAATCTTTAGACCAGTCTAGAAACTCTTTAGCCTGGGACGACCAAAATTCATCTGATTTCTCAATTGAATCACGATACATTTTTTGATATTTTTCATTATCGCAGTTAGGAATTCTAGAAGATTTTGCTGTAGGGTAGATATCCATGATTTAAATCGGTTTATAATCAAAAAAACCAATCATACCAAAAAAAAATAACACTTAAAGTGTATCAGTTTTTGTTT